>VFSW01000124.1_pt1 | contig 96800 bp, 95 predicted proteins | sample 5358111 | NCBI WGS metagenome assembly VFSW01 (sample SAMN11554181, study PRJNA540505) | mine drainage metagenome | isolation source: sediment from site ElyBrook_90M | place: USA: Ely Copper Mine, Vershire, VT | collected 2017 | reverse complement strand
GGGGGTCGGGGGTTGGTCGTGTTTTGGCCGGCGCCGCGCGGGGCGGGCGGGGCGGGGGGGGGCCGCCCCGCGGCCGTGCGCACGGCCTCCTGCATCGCCCAGCGGCCCACCTCCAGAATCAGGCCCGTGTCCTCGAGAAGCGAGATGAACCGCGCGGGCGGCACCAGTCCGGACTCCGGGTCCTGCCAGCGGATCAGGGCCTCGAGGCCCATGATCCTGCCTGTGTCGAGAGCCACCTTGGGCTGGTAATGCAGGATAAACTCGTCCCGCTCCAGCGCGCGGCGCAACTTGCTCTCCAGCGCAAGCTCTTCGGCCACCCTGGCGTTGAGATCGGGGGTGTAGAAGACGACTTGCTCATGCTGCGCCTTCCCGCGCTTGAGTGCCGCCTCCGCATTGTTGAAGAGCGTTTCGGCGTCTGCGCCATCGGCCGGGAAGAACGCGACCCCGGCACGCGCGGCGAGATGCAGGGTCTGCCCCTCAATGCTGAAGGGTTCCGCCATCACTGAGTCTATCCGCCCGCGGACAATCTTTGCGACCTCGGCGACCTGCGTGAAGTTGCTGGAGATCATGGCAAAAACGTCGGGCCCGACGCGCGCGAGGCTGGCGCGCTCCTCGACGACTTTCCGGATGCGGTCCGCGATCTGCCGCAACAGCGCGTCGCCTGTCTGCCGTCCGAACGTGTCGTTGACGTGCTTGAAGCGCTCGACGTCGGCGAGAACGACCGCCAGAATTTCTCCCTTGTTCTTCGCCGAGGCCGAGGCCTGTGCGAGCCGGTCCAGAAACAGCGTGCGGTTCGGCAAACCGCTCAACTGGTCGTGGGTGGCGAGGTAGTCCACCTGCCTGGTTTTCGCAATGTGATCGAGCGCGAACGAGACGTCTCCTGCCAGGTCGCGCAGCAGGGAAAGCTCCTCTTCTCCGAATGCATCGGGGCTATCGGAGTTCAGGACCATGACCGCCCGGACGGCATTGTCGAGGACGAACGGCAACGCCGCCGCCGCGCGCGCGCCTTGGGCAACGGCGTCCTTGCGCAGGCTGATCCCGATGTCGGTCCGCGCCGCGAGGTCGTTGTCCCAGACGATCCGGTTCTCCAGGACCGCCCGCGCTGGAAGCCCACTGCCCTCGGGAGACTTCGGATCAACATGGTAGCGGCCCTCCTTGCCGCCGCGCCCCGCGCCCGCCACCAGCACAATGTCCTTGGCATCAGCGTCGTAGATCCCTATCCACGCATTGGTCATTTTGCCTTCCCCGATGGCGACGCTACAGATCTGCGCAAACAAATCGGTCTCGTTCACGGTACGCACGATTGCCGCGTTGACGCCGGAGAGAACCGCGTAGAGCCGCGTCAGCCGGGCAATCTTGTCCTCCTGCTGCACGCGTTGTGTGATGTCGCGCAGCACGGCGGTGTAGACCGGATTACCGCTCTCGACAAGCCTGGAAATGCTGATTTCGGCGGGAAACTCCGTGCCGTCCTTGCGCCGCGCCAAGAATGGTCCCCTAGCCTGCATGGGAATCGTCGTCTCCGGCGCCGCCTCGAACACCGCGATGTGGCGCCGGTGAGTCTCCACGAAACGCTCCGGGATGATGAGGTCGAGCGACTTGCCGAGGATCTCTGCCGCGGACCAACCGAAGATTCGCTCGGCCGCACTGTTGAAGATGATGATCCGGTGCTCCTTATCGAGCGACACGATCGCGTCCGCCGCCATATTCAGCACGTCGCGGTAACGCGTGTCGGCCTTGCGCTGATCCTCATACAGCCGCGCTGCTTCGACGCCCGCCGCGGCGGCATTGACGAAGACGCTCAACACCTTGATCTGCCCGAATGGGATGGTTCTCGGCTGATGGGTGTAGTTGACGTTCAGCACGCCGATCAGCTTGTTGCGCGTGATCATGGGCATGGACAAGGCGGATTGGATTTCGGCGCGCGGGTGCAGCGGCGCCAGGCGCGGATCCCTGACTTCGCCCTGCAGCACCAGTGGCTCGCGGTCGATCGCCACCCGGCCCGCGATGCCCTTGCCGATCGGCACGCGGCTGCCGAGCAGCGTCTCCCGCCGCTCGCCGCGCACCGCCGCGACGTAGAGGGAGTCGCCGTCCTCGGCGAGCAACATGATCGACACTTCGTCGGCTTCGAATTGCGCGAGCGCGGCGTCGGCGATCTTGTCGAGCAGGACCTTCGGGTCGAGCGTGTGGGCGATCGCCTGGATGAACTCGTGGATCGCCACGGTGTTGCGCAGTTCCAGGTTCTCCAGCCGCAGCCGCCGCACGTTCACCGAGCGCGAGAGCACCGGCAGAATGGCGCTCACCTTGAACGGCTTCAGGATGTAGTCCAGCGCCCCCGACTGCATCGCCTGCACCGCGGTTGCGATCGTGCCCTTGCCAGTCATAATGATGCCGACCAGGTGCGGATCAATTTTCAACGCCTGAGCGAGCAACTCGACACCGTCGATGCCCGGCATCATCAGATCGGTGAGCAGCAGATCGAACTGCCTCTCCCGCAAAGCCCCCAGGGCATCTTCGCCCGCCGCGAAGCCCTCGGTGTCGTAGCCCTGATCGCGTAGCGTGTCGCAAAGCGCGCGCATGTTCGCCGCTTCGTCGTCGACGATGAGAATCCGGGCCAGCGGAAGGGCGTTCATGCGACCGGCTCAGGTCGGGGCGGGCCGGCAGAGCTGCGCGAGCGCTTCGCGCAGTTCGCGCAGTTTCGGGGGTTTTGCCAGCACACGGTCGACGTATGGCGGGATATCGCCCTCGGCCACCAGCCGCTGGCCCCAACCCGTGAGCATGATCACCGGCGTGGCAGGGGACGCCTCCTTCACGGCGACGGCGACGCGGCGCCCGTCCACGTAAGGCATACCGAGGTCGGTGATTACCGCGGCGAAGGCTTCGCCGCGATCGAGCGAGGTGCGGAACGTGGAAATGCCCGCCTCGCCGCCGTTCGCCGTGACGATGACATGGCCGTCGGTCTCCAGCGCATCGCGCAGCGACTTCAGGAGGATCGGGTCATCGTCGATCAAGAGCAGGCGCAGCCGTGACGACGGTTCGAGCAGCGCACCGGGCCGCCCTGGCACCGCAGAGATTGCGGCGGGTACTGCGAATACCAGCCGCACTGTAGTGCCGGCTCCGGGTGCGCTTTCGATTTCCAGTTCCGCGCTGTGCCGCTGCACCATTCCAAACACCATCGCGAGGCCAAGGCCCGTACCGCGCTCGCCCTTGGTAGTAAAAAACGGCTCGAGGCAGCGCTGGCGCGTTTCCTGGTCCATGCCGACACCGGTGTCGGCGACCTCGACGACGACGAACGCCGGTTCCCGGCTCTCCGCCGCGCCGACGAGCCGGGTACGCAGCGTCAGCGTGCCGCCTTCGGGCATCGCATCGACGGCGTTGAACACCAGATTGGTCAGTGTCTCGCGGATTTCGCTCTCCACCCCCATGATCTTGGGCAGATCGGGCGCCAGTTCCGTCAGCGCCCGGATCACGATGCCGCGCTGCTGCGGCATATCGTTCCAGCGGGGGCGGGTCAGATCGACCACCTGCTGCACCATATCGCTCATCTGCACCGGCGTGAGCGCAAGCTGCGCCTCGCGCGGCCGGTAGAATTCCCGCATGCGCGCCACCGTCTGCGCCACGTCCTCGACCGCGCGCTGAATGGTCTCCAGGTAGCCTCGCGCGCGGTCGCTGAGATTGCGCTCGGTTTCCAGCATCGACTCGGTGTACAGCGACACGGGCGAGAGCGCGTTGTTGATGTCGTGCGCGATGCCGCTCGCCATCTGGCCCAGCGCGCGCAGCCGCTCCTGCTGCATCACCGTCTGCTGGGTCTGGCGCAGGTCGTCGTAGGCCTGCTGCAGCGCGCCGTAGAGCTGCGCCTGGTGGGCGGCGAGGGCGACGTGCTCACTCAACTGCCGCAGGAATTCGCACTCGACGCTGCTGAAGCTGTGTGGCTCGCGCCGCGCGGCGACGAGCACGCCGAATACCCGGCTTTCCGAACGCAGCGGCGCCATCACCAACGAACCCAGACCGCCGCGGGCAAGGCGCTCGGGGAACGGGAAGCGCACCTGGCCGATGTCCGGCTCGTAGACCAAATGCCCCTGGACGCAGCGCGATAAGCCGTTTTCGTCGACGTCGATCGAGGCGTTCTCGTCCATCGTCAGCTCGCGGGCGAGCGCCTCGCTCTTCGCACCGACGCAGGTGACCAGGAGGGCATTCGCCGCCCGGTCGTGAATGCAGACGCAGCCGAAATCGACCGGCAGGCTGTCTTCGAGGCTTCTGATGACCACCTGGAAGATGCTCCGCAGGTCCTGGCGCTCGCCGATCGAACGCGTGATCTGGTCCAGCAGGCCCAGATGCTCCAGCTGCGCCCGGATTCTTCGCTCCGCCTGCTTGCGCTCGGTCACGTCCCGGACCGTGCTGATGACCAAGGTCCCCTCCGGCGTCGCCAGCGGGCTGAGGCTTATGTCCGCGGCGAATTCGCTGCCGTCCTTGCGGCGCGCAAACAGATCGCGGCCCGTGCCCATCGCACGCGCTTGGGGTCTCTCCTGGTACGGCGCGCGATGCGCGACGTGCGCCGCGTGCAGACGCTCCGGGATCAGCAACTCCACCGGCTGGCCGAGCAGTTCGTCGCGCTCATAGCCGAACAGTTTCTCGGTCTGGCGGTTGACCCGGACGATGCGGCCTTCGCGGTTGGCAACGACGATGCCGTCGGGCGCGTTCTCGATAAAAGTGCGCAGTTCCTCCGCGATGGTCTCGCTGCGCTTAAGGCTTTCGCGCAGATCGGCTTCGACGCGCTGTCGTGAGCTCGCGTCGCGCACACTGCAAATGACCAACGGTTTCCCGAGGGCCGTGAACGGGCTCAGGCTAATGTCCACCGGAAGCTCGCTGCTGTCCTTGCGGCGCGCGAACAGGGTTTGACCTGTTCCCATGGGCCGGTTGCGCGGGTGCGCGACATAGCCCTGACGAAGTTTGGGGTGCTCCCCGGCAAAGCGGCCAGGGATAAGCGTGTCGACACTGCGCCCAATCAGCTCCGCGCGCGGATATCCGAACAAAGCTTCTGCCTGAGCGTTCACGAGCACGATCAAGCCCTGGCTGTCGGTCACGACGACGCCATCTGGCGATGCCTCGAAATAGCCCTGTGTCAGCGCGAATTCAGTCATTGTTCGGTTCTCGGCGCCGGCAACTCGATCCGCACAGGTATAAATCCTTAAGAAATGCCCAACGGCGTGAGGCCACCTCTCTGCCCGCCAACCGTCAACAGCCCCAATCGAATCAGCGAATCCACGTTTTCCATTAGACAGCTCCCGCATCAGCCACCGGCGGCATGCCGATGGCCACGGCCACCACCGGGATGGGGTCGGTGGTCAGGTCGTCTTTGGCCAGGTAGGCGCGCGCCCCAGCCGCGAGGGCTCGCTGTACATAGATTTCACCGCTCCGGTACGAAATGACGATTACCTGGATCGCGGGATACAGTTCTTTCAACCGGACGGTCAGTTCAATCCCGTCGGTGTCGGGCAAGCACTTGTCCATCAGCACCACAAGCGGACGATAGACCTTGCAGACTTGGAGCGCGCTCGCGCCGTCGGCCACATCCAAAATATTATGGTCCGGAAACGTGTCCTGCAAGAACTCGCACAGGGTTCGGCGCAGCAGCGCTTGATCCTCCACAATCAGCACGGTTTTCTGGCCCCGGCTATCGATTCTATCCTTGGTAAACCAAGCACCTCCGCCGCAGCTCGTACGGTGGGTATAGGGCAGGGACAACGTTACGCCCGAGAGCAGCAGGCGCCGTCTTGCGCACGTTATGCTACGCGGGCGAGGCCCACGGCGAATCAGAAGGCGAACGAAACCTGCGTCCATAAGGCTCTTAGAAGCCAGCGGACGGGGTCGCGGTCACAACTGGAATTTATCAGAGTAGTTCAAAATCAATGAGATATCAACCATACCATTAGTATGGTTATTATTGGAAGACCAATGACAACATGCGCTTCAGACAGAACGTGTTTGGCCCTTACCCTATCCTGGTTAATGGAGAAGGAGACCCGAGCGCAAATTAGGCCGGGGTTAGCGCTATGCCGGTCAGCGGAAAGTCCGCCGCCGTTGCTAGATGTCATGCGCTTACGGTCGGCGGCGGGTTTGCGTCGAGTGTTCTCGCTGTAGGCGCCTTGGCCGCCAGTATGACGCGCCGGCGGGGACGGGCTTTTTTACGGAGGCTGGCCTGCTTTTCGTGGCCCGCTACTACGGCTTGAGTTGCAGCGTGCCGGCGATGATCTCCTTCGCCACCGCGATAGCCTGGCGCTGCGTGTTGCGGGCCTCGGCACGCAACATTTCAAAGGCCTCTTCAGCGCTGATACGGCTGCGTTCCATCAGTATGCCTATCGCTATACTAATCTCGCGGCTTTTCTTAAGCGCACTGCTAAGGGTTTCCTCGCTGGAGCGCAGCTGGCGCAATTCCGCGGCGCGGGCAAGCGCGCTTTCAATCGGAGGAATAAGCTGCTGTACGGTAAGCGGCTTGAGCAGATAGACCATGCCCCCGAGCGCGATGCTGTCGCGCAGGTATTCCGGATCTTCGTAGGCGGACAGGAAGATCACGGGGATGTCGCACAGCGCGCGGATGCGCTGCGCCGCTTCGATGCCGGAGATGCCAGGCAAGCAGATGTCCATCACGATCAGATGCGGGTCGAAACTCTCGTACACGGCTAACGCCTCCTCGCCGGAACTCGCTTTGGCGACGACATATCCTTGCTTCTCGAGGTGGTCTGCGAGAAGCGCCAACGTCAGCCGGTCGTCGTCAACGATCAGGATGCGGCGCGCTTCATCATTCATGGTGCGGCTCCACGCTGCCGCCATCCGGCGTCGGCTGTTCCACAAGCATCGGCGGCGTTATCACGATCGTGGTCACGACGCCTGTGGGCGCGTCCTCAGTTCGAATCTCGACGCCCACCGGCGGGAGTAGCAGTTTGACCAACTTTAGCCCCGTGCCCAAACCGATACCTTTGGCGAACTCGAACGGCTGCGGGAGCGAACCGCCTGGATTGACGATGGTCACGCAAACTGCGGGCCCGGAGTGCTCCAGCGTGATCCGGACCGGCTTGCCTGCCGTGCCTCCAAAGTGCTTTACCGCGTTGAGAATCAGCTCGTTTAGAATAAGCGCGACCGGCACACTTTCGCTATTCTCGACATACGTCGGCGAAAGGTCACCATGGATCTGCACTGCGGTCGAGACTTCCGGATAAAAACCTTCGAGCGATTTAGCGATGGCGTTGACCATTTCACACAACTCGATTTCATGCCGGCCGCCGACGCCGTGCAGCCCGCACATCACGGCGATGCTATTGACCCGCGTGATCGCGGATTTGACGATTGCGGCGATCTCTGTATGGTTTTCTGCGTGGTGCTGCAGCAGCAGCACCACGCTCTGCAGGTTGTTTTTGATCCGGTGGTTGACTTCCTTGACCAGCGCGCTGCGTAACGCATCATCTCGAGTTCGCCGGCGCTCTTCGGCCAGCATTCGATCGGTGGTATCACGCGCAAACCCGATAATTTGCCATGCCTGACCTGCTTCATTGCGGAGCACTACGGTTTGCGAATGAACCCAGCGCATGGTCCCATCGGGCCGGAATATACGGTAGTCGGTTTCAGTCTCTTCACCAAGTTCGGATTCGCATTGCACTTGCCGGAGGAGCATTTCGCGGTCTGCCGGATGAATTGACTCAACGAACGATCGGAAAGCCTCCTTGAGATCACCGATCTCCCGGCCCAAGAGCTTCTCGTAGCTTTTGCTTATATACGTGATTTGATTGCTGGGGATTTCGCGAATCCAACACACAACAGGCGGAATTTCCGAAACAACGCGGACCGGGTCTTCGATTGTCTTTGGCTCGTGCATGACGTCGACTTTTCTGTTGCGCAAATTCTACTGTAGATTACACTACCGTGCGGTTAGCTTGCAGAAACAAGCCCAGAATCCCGACGGCCGCCATCGCCATAAAACCCATTTTTCTATTCATGCTTCTTGCCCCTTGTCTGTTAGTTTAGAAAACACGATCGCGCCGACACTAATGAATTGCGGATTTGTACCGGGATTGGATTGCGTATGCGTTGGGCAGATGCCAAAACACTGGCACGACCCGGGCAGCCGCGTTACGGCTGCAGCATGACGTAGCCTTCCTGCACCAGTTGGACGATGCGGCCGTCTGCGCCGCTGTTCACTTTTACGCCCGGCAGCAGGTTGTCATTGCTCCACTTGTTGCCTTTCATGGTGACAGCACACTCTTCGATTTGAGCACCTTGTTTGATGAGGTTCTCGACCATTCCCTTGTAAGGGTTACCCGTTTTGGTCTTGCGCACTGCATTGTAGCTCTCATCATTCAGGAGCATGTAACCGGCATCCCCGTGAAAAACCGCAACTAATTTCCAGTCGGTGCCAATCTGCTTGAAGCGATCTAGCATCATGGTCATATGTGCAAGGCCAACCGGGGTGTCGCCGCCGAAGGCCGCATGATCCATGTTGAACACGACTTTGGCCTGCTTCAGCGCGACCGGCACGTCGATGCGGATCGGGTCTGGGGACGCGGCCTGCGCTGGGATGGCGGAGATTGCCAATGATGCGACCATGATCGTAGGGAGAAGCAGCCTTCGCGCAAGGTTTGCCGACAGTTTCATTCTTTTTTCCTGACTGGGGTTGAGGGTACGGGCAAGACGCCCATTAAGGTTTGCATTCACTGTGGGAGAAGATGCAGTACTTTTGCGGTCTTCTTAACCACAGGCAATTAGCGCGTGCGTCCTGCGATTGGTTCCTGCTAATGCCAATATTGGGATCCGAGGCCTGCCAGGGCTGTTGCTCGGGCGGTTGGAGCTATTCGGATCGCCCCGATCAAGCGCAACAACAGGTTTTCTTGCCGCGCTCCTGAATCGGAGGACATGGGACGGAACCATAGGAGCAGTACACGCAGCAATCCCCCGGTTTCGGTTTCAGTACCGCGTGGCATTGCTCACACTCATAGAACCACTGGCAGGCGTCAGTCGGCATAGTCTCGGTCTTGGCGTGTCCGCATTCCGGGCAAGTCAGTGTTGACTCCAGGACGGCCGCGCTCATTTCCTGACTGCCACCAACGTCGATGGATAGCCGGCATCCTTAGTGGCGCGGGTCAGAACCTCGACGCCAGTCCTAGAATCATCAAATGTGACGGTGGCCAGACGCTTGTCGAAGTTCACTTCGGCCCGACTTACACCCGGCACCTTGGTGAGTGCTTTCTTCACGGTGATCGGGCAGACCGGGCAATCCATCGTCGGCACGGACAGGGTAACAGTCTTGGAGGCAGCCCAGACCGGGGCGGTCAATAGGGTCAGGGCGGCCGCTGCGAGCAACTTTTTCATGCTTTCTTCCTTTTAGTAGAACCAAGGGGCGACGTACGGAAATCCGAACGCCATCAGTACCAGCACGACGACCACGGCGAACAACGCCTTGGAGGTACGCTTGAGCTGCGGGACGGCGCAGATTTCTCCCGGGGCACAGGCAGTCGCGGGTCGCCAGATGCGCCGCCATGCAAAGAACAACGCGAGCAGCGCCACGCCGATGAACACGGGACGATACGGTTCGAGCACTGTTAGGTTGCCAATCCACGCCCCGGTGAAGCCGAGCGTGATCAACACCAATGGCCCTAGACAGCAGGTCGAGGCGAGGATGGCCGCCAGCCCACCGCTGAGCAACGCGCTTGTCGCGCCCGTTGAAGGTGGCGGATTGTTTTTCGTCGATATGTCCCTTTGCATAGTGTAAGCTTATTACCGTACCCAAGTACGGAGTCAAGCGAAATGGGAAAGAAATCTGACGGCCTCACTATTGGTCCGCTGGCGGATGCGGTGGGGGTCAATGTCGAGACCATCCGCTTCTATCAGCGCCGGGGATTGATGCTAGAACCTCCGAGACCACACGGTAGCATTCGCCGCTACTTGGAAGGGGATCTCGCTCGTGTACATTTCATCAAGGCTGCCCAGCGGTTGGGGTTCAGCCTAGATGAGGTTGCTGAACTGCTCAAGCTGGAGGACGGCACTCATTGTGGCGAGGCACGCAAACTTGCTGAGCGCAAGCGTCAGGATGTCCGCGAGAAGCTCGCTGACTTACAGCACATTGAAAAAGCACTGGATCAACTTGTCGCCCGATGCGGAACGGCACGCGGTGCTGTGAAATGCCCGCTGATCTTGTCGTTACAGCAGGCCTGACGCTGATTCTTCAGTCTCCGTCGCGTGCTCCCGACCAACTCACAATCAATAAACGGAATGCCTGGGGGACCTACGCCAATGTTCGCTTTCTCGTGTTGAATGCTTGCCGGAAAAGCGGGGAACAGAGAGAAAGTCGGGAAAAGTGACCGTGCGTAATCATGTCGTCCGTTCCTTTCCCCACTTTGCCATTCACCTTTCCTGGTTTGTTGTATCCAAAAGACCGCAACCCTTCAGCTTGCCCTTGGAAAACTCGACAAAGCTGGTTACCAAGCGCGAACGGAATCTCTCCTTCGGATAGACCAGCGAGAGCGTACGCGTGAGCCTGGGCGCAAGCGGCAGCGCCACGAGCACGCCGAGCTGCTTTTCTTTGGCCACGATCACCTTGGACATGATCGCAAAACCCAAGCCGGTTTCGACCACGCCCTTGATCGCATCCGGGCTGCCCAGTTCCATTACCGTGTTCAGGTCTTCCGCGGAAAATCCGGCGCGACGGAAATAGCTGTCCGTCACTTCGCGCGTGCCCGAGCCCAGTTCGCGGTTGATATACGGATGCTGCATGAGTTGCTTCGGCGTCACCGCCTTCAACTTTGCCAGCGGATGCGCCGGCGAGCACACCACCTGCAACTCGTCCTCGCAGCAGTCCTCGGTGGAAAGGCCGGGAAGATGCGAGGGCGCTTCGATCAGGCCGATATCGAGGCTATGCGCCGCGACGCCGTGCTCAACGGTCTCGGAGTTCGCCACCGTCAGCCGCGCCTTGACTCCGGGATAGGCGACCTTGAACTCCCCCAGTACCCGCGGCAACATGAACTCGGCGATGGTCATGCTCGCGCCGATCAGCAGGAGGCCCTGGATCTCGTCCGTCAGCTCGCTGACGCGGGTATCGAGCTCGGCCGACAGCGAGAAAATTTTCTCCGCATACTCCAGCACCACTTCGCCTGCCGCGGTGAGCGAGATCTTGCTGTGTCCGCGGTCGAACAGACGCGTATTGAAATGCTCCTCCAACTGCCTGATCTGAAATGTCACCGCCGGTTGCGTCAAAAACAGCATCTCGGCCGCCTTGGTGAAACTGCTCTGCTTGGCCACCGCATGAAATACCTGCAATCGTCTGTCTGCCATATCCCTGGTTACCCGAACGTTTCCTGTAAAACGTGCACACCCACCCTTCGAGGTCATCGTGGTGCAGAGGCCCCGTTGCAGCAGCATGCGGCCTACGGATACAGTCATACTACTGCGAACTGCGGTGCGCTGCCATGTTGCAGAATGCGCTAACTCAGTGAGGTAAGCCCCCGGCCGGGGGACTCACCAAGGTTTGACCTTTACCGCGGTCATTGTGAATCTGCCGTCTCGACCAAGAGATGGAGGTTCACAATGAAAGAGTACCAGAGTTTGAGCCATACGCGATGGGACTGTAAGTGCCACGTGGTGGTGTGCTGCGAACACAACCGCCGGAGTAGTGGCGGGAGCGATGCTTCATCGAAGATGAGGGAAGGCCCCTCGAAGTCGGCTGGCAAGGGCAGGCTTCAAACCGCCTCAAGCTGCGTGGGTTAAGAGCTCGCGTGGTGAGCGTTGACGGAAAAGGCGGAGCGTGACTCCGTCAGGTGCGGGTCGAGGAGACGAACGCGAGTGAACCGCTGATGATGTGTCGAAAGGTATCCAGATGACGTCGAAACCGGGGATGAACTACGCTCCCGGGAGCAGGTTGGGGGGCAATCTTGCGCGCTGCCCAACTGGCGTCCGGCATGAAGGTGGCGTGACCTTGATTCAGGCTTTAATGAGGAACGTAGGAACCTGTCGTCCCGATGCAAAGGGAGAAGCTCACCTTCCCCGACCGCTGGGCCGAAACTCAGAGGACATAGGCGCCCGTTTTTGTGTCGCGAGTGGGACGCCGCAAATACACGCATCCACAGGAATCACAGCGGTAGGCCGTCGCGAATTGGTCTTTCACCATCTGGATAGATGGTCCCGTGATGCGGTCGCGCTGGTCTTCCGTCAGTCGGTGCTGCCTCCGCGCGGTGCCGCCGCGGCATTGCTCAGGGCAGGGTCTTGGGGCGGAGTGGATTGCGTTTGGCATGGTTGGAACGTCCACAAATAAGTTATGGGAAGTACTGTCCCGATAGGCCCTTGTAGTAACACGAAACGTGGAGCCTACGGATACATCGCCAGCCATGCTACGCCGATTTGATAATCGAGATAAGACAGCACCTCGTTTAGCCGAATAATTTTAGTTATGACAAATTGCCCGCCCGCGCCCGCAAGATTTCGACCAGCGCCGCATATTCCCGCATTCCCTCATTCACCGACCCGAAGAAATGACACCGCACGCAGCCCCACTCATATTCGGCCCGCCCGCCGTCCCAAGCCTCCTCTTCTATCTGCGCGCCATGCGCCCCACACATCGGACAATCCATTTCGCCAATCACCGAGCCCATTTTTCACACCTCCGCTACACCGCACTGAACACATTAGCTCGTGCAAGACGTCGCCCCGACCCGAAACGCCGCCCCGACAATCGGTAAGTGCTTTCCCGCACTCCGAAGCGACGCTAGCACGGCCACATAGACACAGCCGCATGTTACGCCCCCTGAGCGGCTGCAGAAAGGCGTGGCTGTCGATGTCGGGATCGACATTAGACGGGCGCGATGACCGGAACTTGATCAGCGGTGAATATAATGTTCGAGCTGGTCGATAATAAATTGCTGCTCGGAAATGGCGTCTTTGACAAGATCGCCAATGGACAATACGCCTATTACCCGGCCGTTGTCGATCACGGGAAGATGCCGCAGGCGCTTCTCCGTCATGAGCGCCATACACTCTTCGTTGGTCCGGGTCGGGGTAACGCAAACGACTTCTCGTGTCATGATCTCGCTCACCGGCGTATCGCCTGAGGACTTGCCTTTCAGCGCGACCTTCCTCGCGTAGTCCCGCTCCGAGACAATTCCTACCAGGCGTGGACCATCCATGACGAGCACCGCGCCTACGTCTTTGTCCGCGAGTAGTTTGAGGGCGTCGAGCACCGGCACATCGGGCCTGATGGAGATGACTCCGGCCGGTTTTAGCTTCAACATCTGCGCCACTGTTTTCATTGGCTTTCTCCCTGTCGAATCTCACCGAGCGAACGTAGAGCCGCCGACAACCAGGCCAGAATCGGATGCCTGTTCCCGTTGTGGGATCCTGCGATTCTGCAATGCAACGCGTCTACCGAAAGAGCGGGCCCTGCGAGCCGAAATTGTTATTGTTGTTCGGACTTGGCCTCCTCGGCCGATCGATTTTCATTCCATCTTATTGAGCGAAAAAGACTACGCTTTGTTTTGAAACTCTGCAAGAAATGCGCCGAGCAGAAATGCGCTGAGCAGTGTGCTCAACACAAATGGGAATTGCTTGCGCTTGCTTTCCTTTGCCCAATACCGATTAGATCATTTCGGAGCCGCGAGCACACGGGGCAGTTCGATGACGGGTGTTGTTGCGCGAGTCAGATTACCCGGCTCTACACAATATCGGGTACCCAGGTGGTTTGGCGTCAACTGTCAGGTCTCGCGGGCTTTGTTGGAAGAAGAATCTGAGTACCGATAAATGCGCAGAAGGAGTAATCCGAGTTTCGCGTGAACACCGAAGATCCGTCGCGACGAATCACTCAATCTTGTACTGCTTAATCTTGCGCCAAAGCGTTGTCTTGTCGATCCCTAGAATATCCGCGGTTACCGCCCGATTGCCGTTATTTTCATGCAGCGTCTTGGATATAAAAGCGATTTCAAGCTCCTCTAGGCTCTGCGGCGAAACATAGTCGGTTGTCTTGACTCGCCCCTCCTTGGTTTCCCTTAAGTCAAGCGGCAAAACATCCACATCGAGAAGGTCTGTCTGGCTGAAGATGATCATGCGCTGGATGACGTTCTCCAACTCCCGGCCGTTGCCGGGCCAATCGTGGCGGGTAAGCACACTTAGCGCCTTGGTGCTAATCCCCTTGATTTTCTTGTTGAGCCGGATAGATTGCTTCCCTATAAAATAATTGACGAGCAGCGGAATATCGCTCATCCGCTCACGCAGCGGCGGGATATTGATCTCAATGATTTTTAGCCGGTAGTAGAGATCCATGCGGAAGCTGCCAGCCGCCACGAGACCAAGCAGCGGCTTGTTGGTAGCCACCAGCAATCGCACATCGACCTGACGTGGCTTAGTATCCCCCATGCGGTAAAACGCTCCATACTCCAATACGCGCAGCAGTTTCGCCTGCAGCGACAGCGAAGAATTGTTGATCTCATCCAGAAATAGCGTCCCGCCATTCGCCGCCTCGAACAACCCGATCTTCGCATGATCCGCGCCGGTAAAAGCGCCGCGTTGATATCCGAACAGCTCGCTCTCGATAAGATTCTCCGGTATCGCCGCGCAATTAATCGCAACAAAGGGATTGTTCTTGCGCGTACTTTCCGCGTGGATGCGTTTCGATACCACTTCCTTGCCAGTACCTGATTCTCCTGTAATCAGCACACAGCAGTCATAGCCCGCGGCAATCCCGATCAGGCGGCGAACCGAGTTGATTGTCTGACTCTTGCCAATGAGATCATCGGCGCCACTAGCGTGGTTGGACTCCTGCAAGAGGAGGTTCTCACGGTTGAGCAGAAAAAACTGGAGCGCATATTCGACTTCACGCCGGAGATCCGCGGGCTCAAACGGCTTGAGCAAGTAATCATACGCACCGCCTTTTAGCGCATCGATCGCCGACTCTATGGTTGCGTGACCAGTGAGCAAGACGACCTGCGTCATCAGGTTGCGCATTTTGGCAAAATTGAGAATTGCCATGCCGTCGGCGTGGGGCATGCGCAGGTCGGTCAGAACCACACCAATCTCCTGGCTGTCGATGATTTCCATTGCGTGGTGGGCATTTTTGGCCAACATCACCTTGGCGTCCAGGGGTTCAAGCACCTCCCCGATCAGCTTGCGCATCGGCTCGTCATCCTCGACCACCAGAATCACCGGTCTTGTCCGCTGCTCCCTGCCGGTATCGACCTCGATCAATGCCGTCGTCATTCCTTCCTCCCGAATGCCAGAGGCAGCGTCATGATGAATCGCGCACCGCCCTCGTAATCCGCGTCGCAGGTCAAGGTGCCGCCAATTCCGGCTACGATGGCTTGACTGATAGCCAGGCCTAATCCGATTCCGGATCCATCCGGTTTGGTGGAAAAGAAAGGATCGAAAACCTGATTGCGCTGAGCCTGGGGTATGCCAGAGCCGTTGTCCGTGATGCTTATCAAGACACTATCGTCGCGCGCGCTGCAGTCAACTGTGACAAGTGGGTCCACCGTCACTTGTGCGGCCGACTGCACCCCGTTCATAATTAGGTTGACCAGTACGATATCGAGCTGCCCCTCTGCTCCCCGGACCAGCGCGTCAGAGGCCAGATGCGTTTCGATTCTCACATTGTGTCTCTTGCCTGGACAGTTATGGATGGTCTCAACCACATCGCGGATGACCCGGCTGACCTCGCAGCTCTCAGGCTGGCAAGTGTCGCGCCGCGCAAATGTCCGCAGGTTCTCAATAATGCGGGAACAACGCTTTGCCTCTTCGTAAATCGCCTGCCCGTATTCCAGTCGCTTATCCTCATTTGCTACGCCCCCGTTGAGCAGGGCGGCGTAGCCAACAATCGTCCCGAGCGGCGTATTGAGCTCATGGGCCAACCCTCCCGCGAGCCTTCCTATGGCCAGGAACTTCTCCGACTGATGGATCAATTCCTGCAGCCGCTTGTAATCAGTGATGTCCTGCAGCATGACCGCAGCACTGTACTCGGCCGAATTCTGCGATTCCTTGAAGAAGGTGATATTGAGGGTCCAGTGCCGCACAGCCTTGCCGTCGCTGAGCACAATTTCCTTGTTGCTTATTTGCTGTTCGTAAAGGAACGCCTCCCGCAACAGTTCTCGCCCGGATTCATTCAATGGAAGCAGTTCGAACAGGTTTTTTCCGAGCAGGCCTTCAGCATGCAAATCAAACAGCTGTTCAGCCTGTTTGTTCGAAAGAGTCACGCGAAATTCGCTGTCCACGGTCAGCAGGGCGCCTGACAGGCTGCGCAAAATGGCATCGTTACGATTGCGATCGCCAATAATCGATAGCTGGCTTTGCTCCATTTCGCGGAACAATGAGCCGACATTGCGAATCAGGACATTGTAGTCATCTATTAACGGCCCGAAAAGGAAGCGTATCCTGCGCGGCATCTCGATCGGATCCAGCGCACCTTCGGTAGCGCGACGTATGCTCCTATGGATGATCGCCAGTCCATATGGAAATGTCAGAAAATAGACGACAAGTGCAATGATCAATGCGCCGGCAAATACGACCGGCAGAACAAAATCTTCAAGCCGGTAGCCTTGCTCAAGGTTCAGAGGAAGAGCGATGGCCATCGCTGCCGAAACAATACTCAAGGTGAGTTTCCAGCGCAGCATTGCCGATGCGGATGGGGGCGCCAGTATTCTCATCAAAGGGTTATATTCCCAGAACCGCATCAATCGCTACTCCGACATCGCTACAAGAGCCGAGTCGCTATAAGTTCGATGTTCTCCGCGAAAAAAACGCAGAAACCATCGGAATTTAGCGAAAGCACAACCGAAAAGGAGAGATCCCAGACACCCGATCAGGGTGGGATTCGATTTTCCTCCTAATGACAGCGCTTCCTTCGTCGGGAAGCATGCAGCCATCCTCGTGAAATAGCTGCGTTCGCGTCGGATGCCCGCGCCGGCGTTCCTCAAGTTCCGCTAGCGTTTCGCCGACGTCCAAGTCTGAGCCGATTATTGTCCGAAACTATAATTGATACCATATTACCAATAGTACAAATGGTATTCAATATATGCTATTCGCGCCATGGACAGCAAGCAGCGATTGGATTTGAACTCTGCTGCAGGCTTCTTTGGATTCAATTGTTTGGGAGAAAGAATTCTCAGAAGAACGGGACCGCCGCCGGGGTGGCAGCGACACCAGGAGTGGCAGGAGTAGCGCTGCCGCCCACTCTGCTACAACCGCCCAAGACCTGTGAAGCAGTGACAAGCACCAATGCAATCCAACGCCGCCGGTCCAAGCGGCTAGACAAGGAATCATCTTTCATCATTCGGCCCCCTCCCAATGATGTCTATCTTTCCCGATTTATGAATTAGGACGGTACGTTAAAATTCGAACTGCAAGCCGATCGTGGCCTGGTTATAGTCCCGCTGCGTTGGATCAATCGGATCCTGCGTGTTGAACTTGATTTTGGCGAACTCGCCAGTGATCTTCAGCTTCTGACCGTCGAGGTAGTAGTTGAAACCGATCCCATTCCATTTTCTGTCCCCGTATCCGGACGTCAGGTGATAATTCGATTCTTCGTGGCGCGCGAAGAACTGCAGGCGCCCCTTCCCGACTTTATTCGGCAGCATGTAGCCGCCCTTCACGTAGCCGCCGCTCAGCTGCGAAGTCTGCGGCAGGAGCGGGTCCACCGAAACACCATTGATGGCGTTCCCTGTCGTGTAGCGCATGACCGCACCCGACAAGGTGTAGACGCCACTGGAAAAGGGTTGCTCATAGAAGAAGTCCGCAGTCGAACCGTGATAGTTCTGCGGATTCAGCTTGTGGACGAAATCCGAATAGGCGACATCTGCCTGGTAATCCTGTGCAATGCCGACGGTCAGGACTTTTTTCGTTCCCAGATAGGTTCCTAGATAACCGTAATCGGCTTCCGGATCAAAAAAGCTCCAATGCACACGCGCGGTAACGCGCGGGCCTTTCTTCGGTGCATTGGCATCGTCGCGGCCGTTAGCCACCATGAGCCGGTACTGGAATTTGGCATTGGCGAGATTTCCCCACACCGCCACGCCGGTATCGCGGGTCGCGCCCCAGGGCGTATAGGCCAGCCACTCCGCGCGATCCAGGGTCAGCGGGTCGTAACAGCCCTCGAGATTTTCGCGGGTGAATGTGTTTTTGAAGCGGCCTACGATAAAGCGAACGGGATCGGTGTAATCGAACGTGACGTAGGCATCGCGGTAGAAGACGCTCTTGTCGCCATTGCCGTTCTTTCCGTCGTTGCCCGCTTCCAGTTGCGCGAAGAAGCCGACGTAATCATTGACCTGTCCATTAAAAATCAGACGGTTTCTGCGCAGGAAAAAATCGCTGGTGCTGGTGGAATTGGTGGTCGATGTGAATCCGCGCTCCTGCCCCCACATCTGAACCGCATAGCCAAACGTCAGATAGCTCTGGTCATTGAAGGTGATCGTGGGACCGGCGTGGGCCGAGGTGCTCAACCCCGCCAGGAGAAGCGCACCGGCTTGCACAAGGCTTAGCCCGACAAGGCCGTTCTTTCTTGCGTTAGATTTCGTATTCATCGTTGCTTCCCCCTGGTTCATTTTTGATAACGGCCGTTAAGTTCAGCCGTATTTCCCGACTTGTGACAGGTAACACAAGTTTCCGCCACTTTTGTGCGCGGGTCCTTGATTAACCCCGTGTGCGCGAGCTCCTTCTTAATCAGGCGCTCATTTCCCTTGTGACATCCAACGCAGTCGCCATTCACCGACTCGTGATCCCGATGCCACGGTGCTTTCTTGGCATCCATTATTGGCGCGGGGGCCCGCGTTCCGTTGTGACACTTGAAACAGGAGGAGGCGCCCATGCCGCAGGCATTGGCATTCGCGATGGGCGAAAGTGCCGCCCCATATTCCCGCAAATCCGTAGTAGCTTCCTGCCCCCAGCCCGCTCCAGCGCTGCTGACCGGCGCTACTGCGGGCTGCTGCTCTGCCACAAGCGACAGCCAGGCTGCAGTGGATGCGGAAAATAGAACAGTGAGGACGGTGGCGGCGATCATCCATTTTTTATATTTGCGCAATTGGCTGCCGAACGTTCTGATGCTCATTTGCTGACTCCTGAGTTGAGGGTTTTTTCCTGATTGCCGCCCTGGCTGCGGCTAGCGTCTGAATCGGGAACTGCAACCTTGTCCGATCTGAACTTGGCCATCGCTTGCTCGATATCTCGCTCGCTAAGCCCCTCACCGCATATGCACACGGGGCCGGCGGATTTAAATTTGAGGCGCCCTGTTGGCAAGGGCAATCGGCCTTGAACTCGCGTCGGCTGCTGGCTGATGTCGGCCGAGGCCGGCGGGCCAACCGGGGCAGCGACGGCAGCATTAGCGGCTGCCACCGATAGAAAGACTGCCCATCCAAGCGAATTGCGCATCTAAAATTTCCCCCAAGCGCCGCTTATTCGGTCTAATTGCTTGGTATAGAGCATATTGCGTGCCATTTGGCTATATGCTTATTAATCATGCGGTTATTGCAACTCTGAAGTCACACACGCATTGCAAAAATTATTCATGTTGATTCTTTATTTCAATTTGCAACTGCGTGGCGCGATTCGCCAACTCTGCTCGGTGTTGTCACCACTAAATCATCGAGCCGGTAAGCCGTGGCAATAGCCTCGCGCAGCGCCTGGCGCAGCAATGTTTGGGTGGCCGAGTCCATCTTGGGATTGCGATCGAGCATCGTCTGATACATCCGAGCGTAGTGCTCGGCGGGCGCGACCTCGACGCGCATTTCAATATCGTTTTTGCCTGGCGGCACCGTAACTTCAGCGGAGACGACCGCCTCGCCTCCGGGCGGAATACGCGTATCGGACAATTCGCGGTCCATATCCACGCTGACCGTTCTTCCTATCACGTGACGCGCTATTTCCCGGGTACCGGCGGAATTGCGAAGCTGCAGGCTGACTATCACTTTGGGCGTCACATAGGTGGGGAAGTAATGCCCGACCCCCGGAGCCGTGATCGTGCCCCGTGCAACGATACGGGACCCGTCCATTCGTTTCACCTCAAGCTTGCGCCTGAGGCCTTTTGCCACCATTTCGCGATCATGAATCCCGCGCCATAGGTGCCTTCCTTCGGGCATATGGCAGCCTTGACAGGCCACACCATTTTTGGCAGCGGCACTTGTGCTCCACTCCTCATAGGTATTCTCCATCAGCTTTCCCGCTAGGCTTCTGCCTTGAGGCGGAAACTGATGGCAGGTCGCACAAAAACGACTGTTCAGGAACCCCGGTTCAGCGGTGAATCCATCGTGTGGCTGGCGCGGCGCTTGCACTGCATTCTGTGTATTCGATGGCGGCCCGAAGCGTTGGTGCCTGCGCACGTGACACGCCGCGCAAATCAAGCCACGCAAATGCAAATCGCTGCTCACGTAGGGCGGTATCGGAGCCTTGGGGGCGTTGGCCCAATTGTGCTGCAGGGCTGTCAATGCCTTTTGTTCAGCCAGCGGCGCATGGCAGCGCAGGCAGCCGTTGGATTCATTCTGGCTCAATACGCGCAATTGCCAGAGCATCCCCGGTCCCATAGTGCGGCTGTGCAAACTTGTCCGCCAGTCGGCGTATTCGGCCGCGTGGCAGGCGCCGCAGGCTTCGGGCGCAAGCGAGGCCTCGATGGGCGCGAATCCAGGCGGCGGCTCGCCCTGCGGCGCCAACGGTTGTGCCCAATACCGCGCGAGAAACTGTGCCGTCGCGTGCGCCGTAGATTGGTTCGATGCCTGCGCGCGATGGGCCGCCAGTGCGCCCGCCATCACGAGCGTCAACGCAACTATCAGGATTGCACTACGCACTTCACAACGCCGCATACTGGTTTCGAATAGAAAAAAAGTCGGGTGCCGGCAGTTGAGCCCGGGCACCCGGCAAGGGAGGATCGAGGCGCGGCCGCGGCCCGGCCTGTTATCTATCTATCCTCAGCCGCAAGGATTGGCCGGTGCCGCCCCGCCGCCGGGCGCGCTGGTGCTGCTGGCAGCCGGCGTCTTGTATGCCTTGTCCAACACGATGAGGGCATTGGCGTTCGGCGCATAGGGATTTATGATTTGCCGCGTCGCCACCAAGCTCGCGTTACTGGCAGGCCGGAAGAACGACTTTACGTCGGTACGCCACGGTGAATTTGCTGGCAGGATGTCGTTTCCCGTAGAGTCCGGCAGGTTAGAGAGCGAGTTCCACTCTATCATGGCGCCGTCATAGAACCGGGTCGGATGCCCGAGTATCATATTACTGGCCATGCCGGTGATCATGGCCCGGAAAGTGGTCTCGCACCACACATAGACCAGGTCGCCGGGCTGATAGGCGTTACCCGCGCCCACCAGCGGTTGCTGGTAGACGCCATTCACCATGCTGCCATAGGTCATGCCATTGCCGGCCGCATCCACCTCGCCGTTCATGTAGCTCGCGAGCTGCGCCATGGGTTTGAAGCTGTAGCCCTTGGTGGAATCGAGCAGATTGACGAAGTTGAGGTCGAGCGAGCCGTACGGATGCCCCTGGCGCGACCCGGCATTCTGGAACGAACCCATGTAGTCGTAGGTGGGAGCCGCGTTGCAGTAGGCCGCCACGCCGCAACCGGCGGCGGCGCCGTCGTTCGCCTCCCGCATATAGCCGGCGCTGTACTGGGTGGTGGTGCGCGCGTCCCAGAGAAATATCCCAGTGCCCTTGAGACTCGTGGTCGGCGAGGAAGGCACTATCGATAGCATGTCCCCAACGGTGGCGATCAGGGCGGTATTGTCCACCGGGAGCTTTTTCACCGAGTACGTACCGGCAGGCAGACTCGGCGGCGTGGCGGCAGTGGCAGAAAAGTCGGCGGCGGTCATAGCGCCGCTATCAACCTGCCACTTGTTGCCGCCATTCAGGATGGCAAGATGCGTGGCATCCACACCCCAGTAATGCAACGCCAGCCAGGCCCGGCCCTGACTCATCACATTGCCGGTGCTGGCCGTTCCCTGCGCGATCACGATCATGTCGTTCACCGGGTCGATGCCGTACTTATTGAGTTCCGCATCGATGCTGGGGCCGTCGAGCACCAGGCTAGGCGTGCTGATCACGCCATTGTTGCGGGTCATTACCCACTCGGCGCTTGCCGCGAGAAAGACGAGCACGTTGGTCGGAGCGGCATTGGTCACGGCCGGGTTGGGCGTGACCGGCTGAAAGTAACAGTATCCACCAGTGCACGTCGTTGTAGGCGGAGTGGTGGCGGGGACGACGGGAACCTGCTCGCCGGTGGTCACCTGCAAGATCACCAGCTTGCCGGTGATGCCCGCCGGGCGCTGGGCCAGCCAATTGTCTTTCCAGCGCTTGAGTGTCGCGCCCGTGATCAGGCCGTTGACATTGGCGTTGTAGTCGGACGCCGATATGTTCGTGAGATCCGCTGGCGCGTTAACTTTAATTGACGGAACGGCCACGATGGTACTGCCGTTGTTCTGGTCTCCCACTCCCGACCCGCAACCTGCGAGCAGCGCCACCAATAGCAGCACAGGCGCCGTGCAACGGCGCAGCAACCGGTTACCTTGCCGGTGATTGTCTTGATGTCTCTTCATGCTCCCCTCCTTGTCGTGGATACCATTTGCGCTCTCACTGATCGGGGCAATAAGGCCCGGTGGTCACATTGGCAGCGATGAAAGCAGAATCCATACCATAAATAATTGGTACGTTTATTCATGTACTTACACCATTTACGCACTCCCGCCGCAATTGCACAATTCATTAAGCGGCGCGCTGGCTTTCAATTTGCAAGCCCTGTCAGTGCCGAGAGCTCAAGCGCCCGCCCACCATTGCATAATTCAAATTTAAGAGCTAAACATCTGAATTGTATTGCGATATAAAACCCTCTCATTGAGAGCCTTGCGTGAGAGTTGCAACAAAATCAGCACGCTAAGGAATTGGCGCGCAAGTTGCTTAGTCTTACCTAAATAACGCCGTTGAGGATTTGCCGAGAATGTTGTTTTATGGAGTTTTCAAACCTATCGGCCTGACATGGCATCGGATACGTCACCGCCTGGCTCGGGCATACCGGGCGAATCCAAAGCAGGTCGATTTGCCTGGACACGGCATGCTATGGGTGGATCAGTCCCTCGATTTTGTGGGGGACAATTGCCTGCGTACCAATTTGCGCACGAAATTGCTGTTGGATAAGGCCGCTGTTGGCACGGTATTCGAAATCTGTTCGGATAACCTGAGTGCAGTGGAAACCATCCCGTTCATGTTGCCCAATTGCGATTGCGAGCATCTCGCAACCATCCATGAAGCAACATGCAAGAAGATTTATGTTCGCAAGCGCCAAGCTTCATTATTGTTGACCGAACCGAAACCCCGCCCCCGCGGTCCGCGGAAGTAAACAAGCCACCACATATCTATTGCAGAGGAAATTACGAATGGCCAGCCTTCCGTGCAACACCGTGGACGTAGACACCCCTACCGATCTGACGACCGAGCCGCGCAACGTCATTCGCGCCTTCCTGGTCCTGGGATTCTTCGGTCTGGTTTCCGTGAGCACCTTCGCGGTGGATCACCGCTTCATCTATTTTTCCGCCTACCTGTGGTTCGGTTTCGCCTATGGCATGTCACTGCAATACGGACGGTTCTGCATGGCGTCGGCCATACGCGATCTGTTCGCGGTTGGCGTTCCGCGCATGGCAGTGGGGATCATGATCGCGGTAGTGTTGTTCAGCCTGATTTCCGCATTCGTCACCATCGCCGGACAAAGCAATTTCCACCCTTCTCCCATCGGCCTCTATTCAGTGATCGGTGGTCTAATTTTTGGCATCGGCATGGTCTATACGGGCGGTTGCGCCTCGGGTTCCCTCTACAAGACCGGGGAAGGCAGTATTGCCGCGCTGCTGGTGGTTATTTCACTCAGTTTCGCTCAGGTCTATGTGGCGGATGCCGGTGGATGGCTGAACCACCTTGTGCCGATGGCTTGGACCCAATCCACCATTGCCAAGAACCTGCCCGCCGTCATCACACCGACCGACGGCTGGTACGATCAGTTCACCGCCGGCTACGTCTGGAACCTCACGGCAACGACCGTTGGCAAATTGCTCGGGTTCACCAACGCTGTTTATGCAGCGTTCATCGGTAATTCGCTGATCAATGCCATCCTACCAGCGGCAGTTATCCTCGTCGGGATTTACATCCGCTGGTACCGCAAAGCTTACCTGCGTGACAATGCATCCGATTATCGAGGCTTCAGTACCGAACTCGCCGGATACTGGAGCATGATTACAGCCTCCAAGCGAACGGCCATTGCCGGTCTCGCGCTTGGGCTTGCCGCCGGCCTGCATATGTGGGTCATGAATGAATTGCAACATCGCCTGGGTATCACCAATGCCGGAGACTTGCTCAAGGGCATGGGTTTTACCAGCGGACTCAGCATCCAGGATACGGTCTTCGACCCGGGCTACTTCTACATCACGACCCAGGAGGCCCAAGCCGCCGCTTGGGTCGTTCAGAAACTCGGTTTCAATGTGATGCACAACATCTTCTTCGGGCTCGACAACGGTGTGCCCAATCCGCTCCTGAATCCGGTGCTGTGGATGTCCATTTCTGTGATAGGTGGTTCGGCGGTGATGGCGCTGCTCAATAATGAATTTCAACTCAAGGTCCCAACTTTTGAGATCGCCACTTGGGCAATCTTCGGCGGCATCCTGATGGGGATTGGCGCACGCGTGGGACTGGGCTGCAACATCGGCGCATTTTTCGCGACCGTCACGAATGGAGATCCTTCGGGCTGGCTGTTCGGTCTGGGCATGACCGTGGGCGGCCTGATTGGCGTGAAATTTTTCAACTGGTGGATCGAACGCAAGATGGCCAAGGAAATGGCAGCGTTTGATCTCTAATGCATTTGAAACTCGAGGAAAGGACGTAAGCCATGGCAATTAAATTCGAAAAAAAGGGGGATGGAACCTATACGCTGGATGTCCAGGGCTACGTCTGTCCCCATCCGCAGCTCTATACCAAGAAAGGTCTGGAAAAACTGAAGCAAGGCGAAATTCTGGAACTGATTTTCGACAATCCTTCTTCGGGCGAATCCATCGCCGCCATGTGCCAGGCCGAGGGCAACGAGATCGTCGCGCGGGATAAGGAAGCTGGCAAAACGACGATGCGCTGGCGCATTCGCAAGAGTTAGACCACCCGCAGGAAGAGCTTCCATGAGAAAAACATATGTCTGGATCGTGATTGCGGTTGTTCTGTGTTTTCTGGCCCTGATCATCGCCTACTCTTTAGCGCCTGCGGATCGCAACGCTGCGGGCGACGCCGCAACAGCTGCTGAACAATCACACTGACCCGGCGGGCACTTTCCAAACCAGGAGATATGACCTTGCTACTTGGAATCGTCGCAACAAACGAGTCGGCCGAAGATCATCTGCTGGGCCTTGCCTCCGCAGCCAGAGCGCGTGGCTGGCGGTGCCGCTGTTTTCTCACCGACCTTGGTGTGAGACTGTTGCGCTCGGCTGACCTGCTTGACCTGGTCAACGCAGGTACGCTGGATCTCGCGGTCTGTGAGCACAGTTGGGAAATATACGGTAGTGGCCCGGCGCCGGGGGCGGTGGCCATGGCAAGTCAATACCAGAACGCCGAACTGGCCCACCTATGCGACAAAGTAATCGTCCTCTGATCTGCCATGAAAAAAAACATACTCGTCATTGCAAAAAACAACAAGGTCGAGGCCCTGCGGGTGGCGGTTGGGCTGGTGCTTCTGGACGACGCCGTGAAGGTAGACGTGCAGGGTGGACTTGATAAATCACCGCAAATTCAGGAACAGTTGGAGGTTCTGGAGTTCGGCGATGTGCCATATGAATTGCTCGAAGATCACGCCAAGCTGATCGACAGGCTGGCCCAAGATCTGATCAGCTCAGATGTGGTGTATGTCATATGAAGACGGACCGACACATTCTTGTTCTCTACGCCGGCGACGATGAGCCCGTCGTTGCAACGCAACTAGCCGAGGCTATAGCACGTCTTGGTTCGACTGCCACCGTTCGCAAGATGTGCGGCGGCCAATACGAAAAGGTACTCGACGCAGTGGCAATCGCCGATACCGTGATGTACTGGCCGCCGGACTGACGCCAGCTTTAGTCCACAAACCAGCCTGGCCAGTCGAGAAATATTAGGGCAGCTATTTGGGTAAGGCAACGCCCTTGTTCTTGGCGCGTGTCTGCAATTGCCGGCGATGCTCGGCGCGAATCTTTTCACGTTCTTCCTGTGTTTTTGCGCCGCGCAGCCTGGCGCGGTACGCCGCCTGTTCTTCTTCCGTCATCAACGGCTCACCGAAGATCGTTCCCATAACGCCTTCGCCGCTACCCGCCGTGGCAGGCTTGGTTTCCGGCTGGCTGTTGCCTTTTTCCCCGGCGCGCGCTTCTATTTTTCCGTGGTACTCGGTGCGAATCTTTTCAAGCGCTTCCTTTGTTTTTGCTTTGCGTAGTTTGGCGCGGTAAGCTGCCCGCTCTTCTTCTGTCATCGGGTGAGTGCCAAAGATATTTTCCATGCCACCGCCCGAGGGCGGACGCTTTTCCGGCAGCGCAATACCTTTTTCCCTGGCCCGCGCCTTCATCAACTCATAATGCTCGGCGCGGATGGCTTCTGTTTCCTGCGGCGTTCTCGCGCTGCGTATCCTGGTGCGATACGCCGCCTGCTCTTCCTCCGTCAACAATTGTGGGCCGAAATAGGGCCCTTCGACCTGCCGTGGCGATTGTTCGCGCTTTTGCGTTTGCTCATCACCAGCTGCAAATGATGAAGCTGTCGCAAAGCCTGCGGCGAGCAACGCCAACCATATCCTCTTATACACAATGTCTCTCCTGGCGAATTTTATCCAACCATGTCGCAATTCTAAGTCAAAAAGGTTAAGGTGATTAGGGCCTGTTGACATTTCCAGCGAGCCAGAGACGAAGGTACAGTGTTGTTGCGCGAGTCGGATTACCCGGCTCTACGCAATGTCGGGTACCCAGGTCGTATGGCCTCAACTGTCAGGTCTCGCGGACTTTGTTGGAAAAAGAATTTGAGTACCGATAAATGCGCAGAATGGGTAATCCGAGTTGCGCGTGAACACGAGAGCGTGGCAGGTTGGGAACCTGGCAGTATACGACCCTGTAGACACTGGCCAAGGTCGTGAGCCGAGATCAATCGAGCGCTCAGTTGGAAGCAAGGCAGGCGGCGTGAACGACAGAAACCGGAGATCCGGATTTACACCACTTGACCGGACACAACCTGGCATAGACGGCATAGAGAAATATTGTTTCTTCAAGAATGATTATTTCACTAGCTTAAAATAGTCATATTAACAATAAGTTAGAATGATTCACAGAATGTGTTAGGCAATATCCCTTCGAAAACGATAGTTTCCGCAGTTATGGAATCCCAGTCAATTCAAGGTCTTGTCTCTGGCGCAATTGTTGCTTTATCCATACACAACAGCTGACTGGGTCCGCATATTGGTTCAGGTTGTCTGCCATGAAGCTTTGACCTGCGCGGGAAAGCGACTCGGATCAGTAATAACAACGAAGGATTATGGGTCGGCTGGTAACAAGGATGGATCCAGCTTGGCAACGATTGTATGAGCGCTGGTTGCTGTAGCGTGCAGCATTCGGTGTCGATAAATCAATGAGCCTTTTCTTGGGAGGAAACCATGTCAAACGGTTTGTTATCTAGTGCAGACCGCGTGGAGAAAAACAGCACGATCGCAATCATTGCGATATCGCTGCTTGGATTGCTTTTGGAATACCTAGGGGTGATCGAATCGATCGCGCAGCGCATGGATACCAGTGCGGCGCCGTTGATGCTCGTTTTTGCCGTCGTCTTGAATCTCGGGTTGGTCCTGTACCAAATTAACGCAGGTAAAACGATTAATAAATTGTGCAATCGACCCTATCTATAGAGGACACGGTGATGAAGCTGACCGATGAAATGAAGAACGTGCTGAGGATAGGTGGAGATCCTGCGATTGTTACTTACCTGACAACCTCGACAATTAGTGGAAAGTGCAATATTCATTTGCAACCCTATACGGACGTATATGGTGATGATTTCGTCCTGCTGCCGGACTTGTTCGCCCAGAAAACAAAGGTCAACCTGAACGAGAACCGGGTAGGTGTTCTAACTGTTGGTAATCCAGGCGCTGGTGCGACATGGGCGTTTCGCGGTCCATGCAATGTATTTCAATGGGGTCACCCTCCTAAGTTCAGTTTTCACGGCCTGACCGCGGGTGAAGTCCTTGAGAAGTGGGGCGACTGGAACTCGCTCGAAAAACTGGACGCCGTCGACGAAGATATTCGGCCCAAGGCCATCGCCCAGCGGGGCGTGATCGTGATCAAGGTCGACGAGGTCTACGACTGCCATGCCCCCGAGTCGGGCAAATGAATCCTTTGACTGGGGGGGCACCATGAAAATGAACGAAGAGATGCTCAATACGCTTCGAAGCGTAGGATCGGGAGGTGTCGTTGTCCACTTGACCACCTGCAGCGCAGATGGTGTTGCCAACGTGGTTGGAGAACGGTTCGTTGCATCGTTCGGTGCAGAACACATCGTGATCGCAGACATGTTCGCGCAGAAAACGAAGGTCAATCTGAACGAAAATCCTGTGGGCGTTATCACTGTGGCACACCCCACGAAGGCGCGTTACTGGGCCTTCCGTGGGCCCTGTACGATCATCATGTGGGGAGAGGACGATAATTATGATTTCCATGGTGTCAAGGCGGGCGACGTATTGCGTGAATGGGGAGACTGGGCGGCCAAGGAGCCTCCCTCCGAGGTTCCCCCGGATATTCGTCCCCCGGCTCTTTGCCAAAGAGGAGTGATCACGCTGAAAGTTGATGACGCCTACAGTTGGCTGCCGATCGAGTCGGGCAAAAAGATTCTTTAAGAAATACAACGACAGGGGAAAGTGACATGGCTACCTTAACACCGAGAATGATGAATTGGCTGGCGCGTTTCGGCGCGCACATCGCTACCGCGTCCAAGTCGGGCTATCCGACTACGATCGTGGTGGAGAGCGCGACCATCGATGACGGAAAATACGTTACATACCAACTTACCGATGCGCAGAGGGATCAGATCGCAGGCAATATAGCGGAAAATCCTTACGTAGCTCAGGCGCCGCATGCCATTGCCGCAATTCGAGCCGCCTACCAGTTCAAGGGTCCGGCAAAGCTTGAAGGAAACTTCCTCAAAGTTGAGATCAAGGAAATCTACTGCACTAAGCCGGGGCCAGAAGCGGCTCTCAGACTGGATGTGCTCAGCATGGATCAGGTAATCAAGTTCGAAGAGAGTCGTTGGAGGGATGTTGGCCCGCCAAAGTAGACTGTCCACGAAAAGCCTAACACCCTGACATCTGAACGGAGTTGAACAATGGCCGTATTGGAAAAGAAACAGCTATCCGGTTTCATCAACCCGAGGTGGATGAAACCCAGATGCGTTAGGTACTGGGAAATTGGTGCCATACCAGCCATATTGGGCCTGTGGATGCCCGACTTTGTAGGGCAGTACGCCTTGAAAATGGCCGGTAACGATAACTACGCATTCCCTCCGTTTCTGACCTATGTCGGGGCCCTGTTTCTATTCGCAGCGTGTGCTCATGCAATTGAAAATATGGGCGCTCACTACAAGTTGATGATGGCCGCAGGATGGAGCGCGATCGTCTTGGCTGTCCTCAGTGTCCTGCTTCACTTGCTCTTGAAACCAGGTGATTACGGGTTGTTCGCTGTTCTGATTCTCTGCATCGGACTGTGCGCTTATGCAGCGACGATGATGTTCTATTTTACGATTTCCAAGGCAGCGGAGATCGGGATGGAAACGCGGATGGAGAATACCCGCAAGGCCGTCATGATTCTGGGCCACGCGGCCCTTGCGATCGGAGCCATGTCAGTCGTTGCTATCTACCTGAAGTCGTCGCTCTGGATCCCCCTGTTGCGCACGGCTGTCGTGCTGTTCAGCATCGCCTGGATCACCTGTCGCATCGGCGTCTATTTCTTCAAGGAAGACAAGTCCATTGGGGTCACCTTTGTCAAGCCACCGAATGAGCAGTTCTGGATCTAGTAGGATGAATGTTGATCAGGATGGAGTGACAATGATTCACACTACAGCGGCTGAATCGAGGACTCCTGGAGGCGTTATGACCGATACAGCGAGTTCGATCAGCAATGACGCAGTGATCAAGCGTCTACCCGTGCCAAAACGACAGGACCTGCTGCCTTGGGTGATTCCAGAGCATTGCGAATCGTGCGCTGATTGCGTGAACGCCTGCCCTGTATACGGATTGGAAATGTGGGAAACCGAGGATCCGGATTACAGTATCCCATGGCTCTCCAATCCGGATGCCTGCATTGGTTGCGGCAAATGCGAGGAGGTCTGCACGTGGGGTGCGATCAACATGACCTCCTTTGTGGCGGACGCGCGTGAACGGTTGTTCACGAAGAGACCCTATGGGCTCTCTAAAAAACTGGAAAGCCAGGAATACTGCCTGCACAGCAATGTCGATGGAAAAGTGGTTGTCATCGCCTGTATCGACTGCAAGCTGTCATTGGATGTAGTACTGAAAGAAAAACGTGACAATTGCTACATCCTTCGCAATGCGGGCAACATGATCTCGGATTGTGTGATCAGGTCATTGGTACTGACAATTGACGTGCTCGGCGCGAAAGAGATCATCCTGATCGGTCATAGCAAGTGTGGGTTACGACACACCGAGGCAAAGGAGTTGCGTGAGGTGCTGGTGAACCGGGTTGGTGATAAATCACTCAACGTGCTCGGTAAACCATTTAGCAAATGGCTGCAGATCGCTGTCGACCCTGTCTTTCAGTTGAAAACCCAGGAAGAAGTGCTTAGGAAATCTGAACTGATTCCTGATGGGATCAAGATCACCGGGCTGATTTACGACGAGTACAACGAAAAATTGCACCGCGTTTTTGGCGCAGAAAGCAACCCCTGATTCGATGACATTATGCTTGTATATTCGGACTTTTCTGGTGCGGTGACATGCAGTCACAATGTGCGAATACAAATGGAGGCGACGCTGTGGTAGATAAACTGGAAGTGGTCAAGGCCAAATTGACCATATTGGTTGACAACACGGTCATGGAACTGATCCCCGATAGCGATATGGTGAAGCGAAAATCGGGGCCAAATATGAGCTTCCTTGCCGAGCATGGTTTTTCTGCTCTGATCGAAACTGAAGATGCAAAAGTCCTGGTCGATACCGGAGCAACAGGGATTGCCCTTGAGCACAACCTGAAGCTGCTCGGTCTCACGATGGATGATATCGACGTGGTTGTCTTCTCGCACGGCCATAATGACCATACTGGTGGAATCGGTAAGGTGACAGGAAGAATTGTTGCGCACCCGGACTCGTTCCTGCAACGCTACCTCACACCGAATGAGAAAACCAGCTACGAACTAACCGCCCCAGCACCCGATCCGGAAAAGCACCAGATTGAGTTCCACCGGGGGTCCACTAAACTGGCCAAGGGGATCATCTCCACTGGCGAAGTTGAACGTATTCATGCCTGGGAGGAACTGCCTGTTTTCAAGATAATGAAGAATAAAATAATGGAGAATGACCGGGTTCTTGATGACCAGGGGATCGTCATCAACACGGCACAGGGTTTGGTCGTGATCCAGGGGTGCAGCCACGCAGGGATCATCAACACGATCGAGGCGGCGAAATCACTTACCGGTATCGATGAGGTTTATTGTGTTATTGGAGGTTTTCACCTCATCGGTCCGGCAGAGAAAAAAATAGGCAGAACGATAGAGGAGTTCAAACGACTGGGGGTCCGAAAGATTGTCCCTATTCACTGTACAGGCTTTGAGGGAATCAAGCAGATCTCTACCCAGATGCCGCAGAACTTTGAATATTGCACGGTTGGATGTGAGATCAACTTCTGAGTAGCTTGTCCCACCACAACGACCGTGGAGAACATGGGAGGTTCCTTTGCGAGATTGACACAAGAAGCTTGGCGTGGTAGTACGGTACAGGGTGGCTAGATGAGGGTGTGTGAGAACCATGAGAAATCCGTCATTTCCGCATCTCAACCCGATCACATTCCTACAGATCATCCTGACCCAGAGTGTCAAGACCCGCGTCGCTGAGTCACCGGCCGAGCCCCTGAGTAACGGCAATTACGTAACCCAGATCGGCCTCAGCGCGGGCACCTGTTTCGAGGCCGCCTACCGGGAAGAATTCGACCTTGTTGGTAGTCTCACCATTGAACAGTACGTTGATTTGATCTTGGCCATAAAGAACCAGATTGGCGGCAAATTTTCACTAATCTCGAGTGGTAAAGGTTGCGTACGCGTCGTAAACACCCAGTGTCCATTTGGTGAATCGATCAAACAGGCGCCGGAATTATGTGCGATGACCTCCAGTGTTTTCGGCGGGATTGCCGCTTCGAATTTCGGGTACGCCAAGGTAATTCTAGGTGAGTGCATTGGCAGAGGTTCCACATCCTGTGACGTCTCTATCTATACTGATCCCATCATTGCCCAATCCCTGGTGGGCGATGAGTACCAGAATGAAAACGGGGTCACTCAGTACAAGAAAACATCAACTATCGTCAATGCCCGAATTCAAGAGCAGATGCATCGTGTGTGGTGTACCAACAGTGAGAACAGGAAACACAAGAATGCAAAACTTTCCTACATAGTTGCCCACTCCAGCGAGACAAAGAAGGCCCTTGATACCATAGAGATCATTTCTCCCACCATGGCAAGCGTCCTGATTACGGGCGAAACTGGTGTCGGGAAGGAGTTAATCGCACGGGCCATTCATGCTGTTAGCACTCGCTGGTCAAATAATTTCATCGCGGTCAATTGTGGCGCCATACCGGAAAATTTGATCGAGAGCGTTCTCTTTGGTCACGAAAAGGGCGCCTTTACCGGGGCCCATGAGGTGCACCAGGGATTCTTTGAACGTGCTGAAGGAGGAACACTTTTTCTTGATGAAGTCGATTCACTGCCACTTCTTGCCCAGGTTCGTCTGCTGCGCGTATTGCAAGAGGGTGAGTTTGAGCGGGTGGGGGGAAAGCAGGCCCTCATGGCGGATGTTCGGATCATCGCAGCGGGCAGTGAACAGTTGCCCGCCCTGCTGGACAACGGATCTTTCCGGAAAGATCTTTATTACCGACTAAATGTCGTTCACATCTGGATTCCTCCACTGCGTGAGAGGAGAGACGATATTCTCCCTCTTGCTGATCATGTTCTTGGCAAGCTTGCAGAAAAGTACAAGAAAGGAAAGAAGTCCCTCTCGGATCAGGTGAAATGCAAATTCATGCTGTACGACTGGCCCGGTAACGTCAGGGAACTAGAGAACGTTCTTGAGAATGGATATTTATTCGCTAACGGTCCGTTGATTGAGGAGTCGCGGCTTCCCGAGGTGAACTATACGGGCCAACAGGATGCCAAGGTCACTAGGCTGAGCCTCAAGCAGGCAAGGAAGCAGGCTGCCGATAAGGTGGAGGCCAGGATACTTGATGATGCAATGAAATTATTGAACGGCAACGTAAAGGCCGTTGCGGATTCAATGGCCATGACCCCACGCTCTATTCATATGAAATTGAGAGGGCACAGCATTGCGCCATCCGCATATCGTAATACAAGGAAGCAGGTGGGCAGAAAAACTCAAAGCTGATCCCCCGCGGGTTTCCCTGCCCGAATCCCCTAGAATCCCCTCAGTGGTCTCCGCCCGCGTCAGAATAGTTGTCGCTCCGATAAAATTGGAACCCCTGGGTGCAAGAAGGACGAGAGATGGCTCGACACGGACAAGGATTCAAGAACTGTGCGGTCGCGCGGTTTCTGCCGCCGGAGAGCGCGGCGTTGGAAGAGAAGGTCAGTGTCTCGCCGATGTGTTCCTCGGCCCAATCGATCAGTTTCGGGTAGCGGCTCTCCCTGCGTTTCAGCCAGGCGGCTACGCAATGGACCAAACTCTACCTCGCTACCAAGTTATCTGCGAGATTGATGGCAAGACGCACCGGGGAACCTACTGGATCGCGGGGAAGATCTTGACCGTCTCCACAGGCATGGGCGGCAAGAGCAGACAGGTTGGCTCGACGCCGGCTGAGATCCTGGCCCAGGAGTTACTCCGGGATCTGGCGAAGGAAGGAAAAACATAGCCACCACTCGGTCGTCGCGCTTCGACGATTTGCGAGCGTTGTTGGTGGCGATCTTCTACAGAATCCGCAGCTACGATACCTCCTCTGTTTGCGCGTAGCGGGCGTACACGGAAGATGCCCTGCCCGCACTAGATCGAGCCTCCGAATCCTGGGCGTGCAGTTTAGCGCGATTCTGCAGCACGTTAATCCATCGGAACGACAACCGTTCCCGCTACGTTTGCGCGCACCGCAACCGCGGGTAAGATTCGTCGCAGAACCGATTGCGCTTATACTTGCCATGACGCCAAAAAGCGTGCACCAGGCCAGCGGGTTTTCTTATCTATAAGCAGAGCGAATAGGAGGCGACTATGAAAGTGTTGAACGATATTCTTAACGCTGGCGTGGCATCCGGCGCGGCCCCCGGCTTCGTTGCCATGACCGGCAACGCCGCTGGCGTGAAATGGAGCGGCACGGCGGGCGAGCGCGCTCCCGGCCAGCCGATGACCGAAGACACCGTGTTTCGCATTTTTTCGATGACCAAGGCAATCGGCTCGACCGCGGCGATGATCCTGATCGACCGCGGCAGGCTGGACCCGAACGCGCCGGTCGACACCATCCTTCCCGACTTCGCGAAAATCCGGGTCCTCCAAGGCTTCGACGGCGATACGCCGCGGCTGCGCGCGCCGAAGTCGCGCGCCACCATCCGGCAGCTCGCCACGCACACCTCGGGTCTCGTATACGAATTTTAGAATCCGGACATCCCGCGCTGGATGCAGAAAACGGGCCACCCGTCGATCCTGTCCGGGCTGAAGGCCTCGCTGTTCTATCCGATGGTGTTCGACCCGGGCACCCACTGGGACTACGGCATCGGCATCGACTGGCTGGGCCAGGCGGTCGAGGCCATCGACGGGCGCCGCATCGACAAGTTCTGCCAGGAGGAGATCTTCGGTCCGCTCGGCATGGCGAGCACCGCGTTCGAATGCGAAGGCGCGCTCGCCAAGCGCTTGGCCTCGGTCAGCGCGCGCGGCGAAGACGGCAGGTTCGCGCCGTTCGAGTTGGCGCCGCCGCCGCACCCGGAGTTCTACGGCATGGGCCATTCCCTCTACTCGACTGCCGGCGACTACATGCGCTTTCTGCGCATGTTCCTGAACAAGGGCACGCTCGATGGGAAACGCGTGCTCAGCGAAAAAGGCGTCGCGACCATGCTCGCCAACCACATCGGCGATCTGCGCGTGGGCAAGATGGCCACCGTAGTGCCGCCGGTCACCGCCGACGTCGATCTGTTTCCCGGCACGCCAAAGACGCACAGCCTCGGCTTCCTGCGCGTCGAGCAGGACGTTGCGGGGATGCGCTCGGCCGGTTCGCAGGGCTGGGCCGGCGTGCTCAACACCCACTTCTGGTTCGACCCGGCGAAGGACGTCGCAGGAACGATCATGACGCAGACCCTGCCCTTCGTCGAGCCTCCTTTTCTCGCCGTGTACGAGAAATTCGAGCGCGCCGTCTACGCCGCGGGCTGAACTGTGGACAATCGTCCGGGTAAGGCGCACACGGCAGCTTCGGAGCGCCTTTTATGCGGTTCGCGCGGCTGCCGTTGGGACACTCGAAGCTTGAGAGTACTGATTCCCGGGAATGCGCCGCTACGCAACTTTCCCCGGCACGATCAGGTCTCCCGCTGCAGGCTAATCATTACTCACAAGTTTTGAGCGTTTGGATTTGTGTGATTTGTTGAGGTTCATGATTCTATACATATTGGCCAAGGCGATCAGTTCGTGAAATCCGTTCCATATGGTTTGGACACCAGGCTCGCCGTCGCTGGTGCGCCCAAGGAATCCGCCCAAGCGCGCGATCCAGCGCAGGGCTTGTCGCAGTGGTGGGGCGGTGGCCGGCGGAGTCGAGGTGCAATGGATGCGGCAGTACAAGGCTTGCCACTCGTCGGGAGCCAGGATAGCGCTGGCCGATACATTCGGGGCAAAACGCGCGAGCATGCGCGCATACAGGATGCGCCAGACAATCACCGCATAGACGCTGAGCAAGCGCTGCAGCCGATCGAAGGATTCCAGTTGTCGCGCCTCGATCTTGCAGCCGCCTTTGAGTATTCGGTGCCAAATTTCGATACCCCAGCGCCGGGTATACCACTGCAGCCGCTCGCACGCCTGCTCGGCCGAGTCGATCCGTATGGTACTGAGCAAACATCCATTCGATTGCTTTGACGCCAGCAGGAGGACGCATCTCGCCGGCCCACAGTGCCCACAGGCTAATGGACTCCAGTGTCGCACCGGTCGGGTTGTGGGGCGGCTTCAAGGTGATCGGACAAGCTCGAAGACTCAGCTTGGCCACCCATGGTGCTCGGCCGGGACTGCGCGGCAGTTGCAAGCGCTGCTGGGCCAGCAGCGGCGCCTTGGCCAGTGTCGACCAGACATGCCCCTGAGGACTTTCGACTCGCCGATCCCAGGCCGCGCGCACCAGCATATCCACACCCAGAGCTTGCGCTTGGGTAAAGAACTCGTACACGTCGCCTTCGCGATCGGCCACGCTCATCAGGCGCGTGCCGGGCAGTTGCTCGCGCAGCCGCGCCAGCGCCTGCACGCTGTCAAGCCGCTTGTAACTTTCCTTGTCCTCGATGGCTCGCAGGCGCCGGGTTGCCTTGATGCCACGGTTCTTCGGATCTCTCGCCCAGACCCGCAAACCCAACACCCCCAAGGGCAAGCCCTCGGGGGTGAAGGCCAGGGTCCCGTGGCACAGCAATCCCCAGCCGTCCCTGTCGTTCATCGGCCCCAGTCCTTCGGTGGCGCGGTGCCCGGCGTAGTCGATGAAGGTGGTGTCTTGCACTGCCAGGATTACCGACTGGCCGCGCATGCACTCTACGCTGGAGGCTATATGCGGGGCGAGAATGTCCCGCGCGCTGACATCCTCGTTATCAAAGAACCGATACGCCGCTTTCAGTGCCGCTCGATCTTGCAGCGCCTGCGGCAGCGAAACCTCCGGGCGCTCAGCCAGCGCTCGGGCCAGCCCCACCAGCCGCGCATCGCGTCTGGTGTCGCTCAGATCCGCACCACCAAACTCCCGGCTGACCCAGTCTGGATCCCCCGTCGGCTTGACCGCTTGCTTGGATCGGTTGCTCTTCATAACCAGATCCGCAAGTTAACATCACACGCCTTTGTTTACAACAACTCTTTCAAACAACACGAAAAGATGTGGGGAATGATTAGAGCATGGGGGAGGGGGTGGCATTCCGACCACCGCAAGGCTGCGCTACTCGGTCTTGATCCCTTTGTCCCGGATGATCTTGGCCCACTGCGCCGATTCGTCTTCGAGCGTCTTGCGTAGCGCTTCGGGCGAGTCGGGCGTGGCGACCATGCCGATGTCGAGCAGGCGCCGGCGAAAATCCGGTTCGTTAAGTATTGCCGTTACTTCCTTGTTCAGGCGCGCGACGATGGTGGCGGGCGTACCGGCAGGTGCGGCGAGCAGGAACCATTGGCTGGTGTCGAAGCCCGTCAGCCCCTGCTCATCCAGCGTGGGAATATCGGGCGCCGACGGCAGGCGCGATTTCGTCGAAACAGCGATCGCTTTGATTTTGCCCGCACGCACCTGCGGCAGTGTCGGCCCCGACCCCAGCACGGCCAGCGGCACCTGGCCGCTAATCAGGTCGGTGATCGCCTGTCCGCCGCCTTTGTAGGGGACGTGTATCAGGTCGATGCCGGCCCGTTCCGCCAGCAGTTCTCCGGTGAGATGCTGGCTGGTACCGATGCCCGACGTCGCGTAGCCGTACTGGCCGGGGTGGGCCTTGGCGAGAGCGATAAGTTCCTTCAGGTTCGACGCCGGCACCGAGGGGTGCGCAAGCAGCAGGATCGGCCCGCGCGCGAGTGTCGTTATGAACGCAAAGCCCTTCTCTGGGTCGTAGCGCAGGCCGGATTGCATGTGCGGCACGATGGTGAACTGGTCCGAGGGCGAGACCAGGATGGTGTAGCCGTCCGGCGCCGATCTGGCGACGTACTCCGCGGCGATCACGCCGGCGCCGCCCGCCTTGTTTTCGACCAGCACCGGTTGTCCCAGGATCTTGGCCAATCGGTCTGCCAGCGGCCTTGCGATCAAATCGGTTGTCCCGCCAGGTGCATAACCGACAATCAGCCGCAGCGGTTTTTGCGGCCAGCCTTGTGCCTGCGAGAGCGTCGCCGCCAGGCAAAACGTGATTGATGCGATCAGGCGTAGGAAATTCATCGTTGTCTCCTCAATGAAATAGATAAATCGGGCTCGACCATGCCTGGTGGCCGTTTTCAAGCGTCACGCGTACATAGACCGGGGTGTCTCCCTGCGGGGCTATCGGCACGTCGCGCTCGAACGCACAGGCGAGATGCGGATTGGCGTCCGGCAGCCGGAACACGCGGATGCGTCGCCCCAGCCCGCCGGCTTCGTATGATGTGTCCTCGTAGCCGATGTCCTGCACCGCAAGCGATGCATTGACGTGCGGTGTCGAAATCGTGAGCGTGCCGGCGCCGGCGGCGTCGAGGGTGATTTCGGCGCCGGCAAAATTGCCCGTCGTCACCGACTCCCATTCGAGCCGGTTGGCACCCGCGCGGCGCAGTTCTTTCTCGAGGTGCCAGAAATTAATCGGCTTGAAGGATTCGATCGCGTTGCCGGAGAACTCGAGATGCCCGTCCCATGATGTCATGCGGCCGCGGCCGCGATATTCCGCACCCTCCCAGATCACGCGGATGCGCCGGCCGAGTTCGGTCTTGGCATAGGGACGAAAAATTTCGATGGTCTTCTCGCCACAGCGCAGATCGACGCGCTCGATCGGCGAGGAGGCAGCCGCGGAGACCGCGATGCGCGCGCGCTCGCCCGAGGTGCGCACAATATCGCCCATCATCGCTTCGGTCACCGGCGCCGAAACCGCGGGCCCGAGCTTCGGGTCTTCCTCGAAACGCTCGGCAGCGACGTCGAAGGTCGCGCGAACGTCGAGCAGCAAGCGCTCGCCAGTGGTGCCGTAATGCTGGCGCCGCTTCAGGCAATCCCAGATTGCTTCGCGGCTGAGTTCGTTCGCGAAGAGGCAGGTCAGTCCGCCGTAGGCGCCGAACATCGAGGCGCCGGGGTGGCTGGCGCCGGGGCGACCCTTGTGATCGTCGCTGTTGCACACCACGCCGACGCGATGGCCGAGGTCGAAGGCGTCGAACAATATCCACTCGAACGTCCCCCAGGACGAGTGGACTTCGACCGATTTCTCTATCCTGCCGTCGTGCCCGGCGCGCAGGTCGGCGTAGCGTCCGCCGACATGGGCGAAGGCGAGGGCATTTTCGCCCGCCGCGTGCAGCGCCTGGAACAGCTCATTCACGTGGTTGCAGTCGCTGTCGATATCGGACACGTCTTCGACCAGCGCGTGCGAGGAGCGGCGGATCGGTCGCCCCTCTTCGAGGAAAAAGATGTTGCGGTCGCCGCCGAGCGCAGTGACCGGAGAGTATTCGTAGCCGGGCAGGGTGACGAAGCGTCCCGGCGCGTTGAACTCGCGATACAGGCTGTTGAGTTCGTTCCAAAACGCCGTGGTGATCTGGAAATCGTTGCCCTGGTGGCCGACGAAGTCGCTGAACGCCCGGTCGCGCGCGAACAGGAAATAATCGCGCGCGGTGTTGGTGCCGATGGTCTCCTCGCTTTGCGCATGGAAATCGCCCCAATAGTGCCGGTGCGCCGGGTCGGGAACGGCGTGCAGCGGATTGGAAACGGTGCGCGTCTGCTTGTTTTCGTCCACCAAGGCGATGCGCAGGTCGCCGGTAGACCGGGCGCTCAAGCCTTCGATCACGATGGGATGCGATGCCGGCGTCGCGTCGATCCACTCGGGCAGGCCGGCAACCGGCGACGAGGGCACAAGGCGAAAGCGCCCGTGTGTATGCGTTGTCGGATTGCCGCAGCGGTCTTCGGCGCGCAGCGAAAGACGGAATGGTTCGCCGACGCCGACTAGCGTGGGGAGCACGAGCTTCCACAACGCGGGCTCGCCCGGAACGATGCGGATCTGCTTGCCGCCGGCCACGTCGCCGTAGACGACGGCACCGAACGGGTCCGCCTGCACTCTGACTTCGAACGCCGGTTCACGTAGCGACTGCACGCGCCAGCCGGCGGACCCCTGGCTCTTGTCGCCGAGGATCAAGACAATGCGGTCGCCCGCGGAGAGAAAATGCTTCATCACGTTGATGCGAATCGCCTTGAACCAAGGGCGGAATCCGCCGCGCGGATGGTATTCGGGTACCAGCGTGGCGCCGTTGGCGGCGCTCATGGTGACGAAGTTGGGCGCGTTCGGCCGTTCGAACTGCGGCCGGCCTGAATCGCTCGCGAAGCGGAACAGAATCCGGATGCTGCCTTGATCGTCGATGCCGAACTTGCCGGCGATGTAGGTGACGCGGATGGTCGCCATCGACCCGGCAACCAATTCGTCGGGGCAGTCGACCTCGACGCGCCCCAGCGTTTCCGGCGCATAGGGAAGCCGGCTAATGTGCGAATTGCGAACGCGCGACATCGATTTTCTCCATGAAACAACAACCCTGTGATTGGCGCCAAGTGCCCGGGCCGCGATGGCGGTACGGACGACCGTGGCCGGTGCGGCGAACATGATGCACTATCGGGACGATTTCGTGGGAGCGGCTCGGTAATCGAGCCGGATCCTCCAATCCGCTCACGCGCTCCCGCCGGCGAGGAGTTCGAATCCCAGATCCTCCACGACGCCCGCAGGTCGTCCACGGATCCGATCGAGCAGCAACTCGGCGGAGCGCACGCCGATCTGGCGGCGCGGAAAGCGAATCGAGGTCAGTTCCGGCGTGATCAAGGCGCCGATCGGCGAGCCGTCGAGACCGGCGAGCGCCACTTTGTCCGGAACGCGCCAGCCGCGCCTGAGGCAGTGCAGCAGCGCGCCCACCGCGAGCACGTCGCTGGCGGCAAACACCGCATCGATCGAAGAATGGGCTTCGAGCAGATCCGACAGCGCTGCCGCACCGTTCTCGAACTCGAACGGCGTGCGGCGAACGTAGGCCTCCTTCACCGCCAACCCCGCCTCCAGCAGTCCCGCCCGATAGCCGCGTTCGCGCGCCTGCGTGCGGTCGTTCATGTAGGTGAGGCCGCCGATGTAAGCGATGCGCTTGTAGCCGCGCGAACACAGATGCCGGACCATGGCGCGCGCCGCGGCGAAATTGGAAAAACCAACGGCGCAGTCGAATGGGCGCGTCGGCAGGTTCCACATCTGGACGACGGGAATACGGGATCGCGTCAGCATCGCGCGCGTGTCCGCGGCGTGCGTAGTGCCGGTAAGCGCAATTCCGTCCACCCGCTGGCCGATGAATGCTTCGGCAATGCGCTGCTCGCGCAGCGGGTCGTACTGGCTAGGAGCGATCAGGAGACGATAACCTTGTGCTTCCAGCACCTCCGACAATCCCTGCAGGGTATCGGCGAAAATCGAGTTCGACAGCACGGGAACCACGACGCCGATGCAGCGCGTTGCGTTTGACGCCAGACTTCCCGCCAGCGCGTGCCGCACATAGCCCGTTTCGGCGATCGCGCGCTGGATTCTGGCAAGCGCCGTCGCAGATACCTGCCCAGGGTGAGACAGCGCGCGCGAGACCGTGATCGCGGCGACGCCGGCGCGGCGCGCCACGTCCGCCATGGTGGTCGGCTTGTTAGTCAAGCTGCGTCGTGCCACTTGTTGCCCCGTCTTGGACCAATTGACAAGATATCATGCATGTTCTATGGTAGCGCTAACATTATAGCCGATGGTCGATCGACAGCAAGCGGCAAAGCCGATCCCGCCGGTACGGACAATGGCGCAGAATCCCTCTCCCAAAGGAGGACGCATGGTTGCATCACCCGATTTTTTTGATGGTTTGAAGCGTGCGACCGCAGTCTATGATTTTACGACCGGCGACGAAAACATGTTCTTGGATCGCATAAGCCTGATCAGGCTCACGGCGAAAAAGTTCCACCAGCGCGGGATCGAGACGGACTTCGTCATCCTGATTCATGGACCATCGACCAAATTCGTGACCCGATCGCAAAGCGGCACGAAATTCGATGGCGAAGCGATAGCGAAGCTACCGGAGATTCACGCGATGATGAAAGATCTCGGCGACTCCGGCGATGCCCGGATAGTGACCTGCGGGATCGCTATGGGGCGCCATCTTGTTGGAAAGGACAATCTTATGCCGTTTACGGTCATAGAAGAGAACGTCGCCGAGATCAGCATCGCGCTGCAGAACAAAGGATACGCCTATATGCAGGTGGATTTGATGGCAGCGAGTCCGGTGAAGGCGGCTTGAACGGGGAGTCGATGGCTTTATCGCACGAGGAGGAGGGAAAATGAGCACGAAATTCGGGAAGCGGCGTTTGTTGCTGAAGGTGTTGAGTATCGGTGCGGCGGCCGCTGTCGCAGGAATGCCGGGGGTTTCTCGCGCGCAGTCCACCAAAGTCCGCGTCGGCTATATCCATACCGTAGCTGTCGACGGGCAAATTTGGGCCGGCGAGCATATCGGAAGCTGGAAGAAGGAAGGCCTCGATATGGAGTTCATCAAGTTCGATTCCGGGCCCGCCATCTTTCAGGCCATGGTCGGCGGCAGCATCGACATGGTGTCGGTCGGCGCCTATGCGGCGAATTTTCCCGCCACTGGGCAGGGCAAGGTGTTTCTCATCAATTCCATCGAATACGCCACCGCCCAGCTCTGGGTGCGCACCGATCAGGGCGTCAAGAGCTTTGCCGACCTGAAGGGAAGGAAAATATCGACAGCCATCGGATCGACCGCGGATGTTTTCCTGCGCACCGCGCTCAAGGCCAATGGAATAGACCCAAGCAAGGACGTGGAGATCATCAATCAGCGTATGCCCGATGCAGTGTCGGGATTCATTGCTGGGGCGGTTCCCGCCGTGGCGTTGTGGGTGCCGTTCAATTTGGCGGTGGCGAAGAATGTGCCCGCCGCCAAAATACTCGTGGACGCGTCCGCCTATTATCCGAAATCCGCGATTATCGGCGGCTGGGTGGCAAGCAACGAATACTATGCCAAGCACCTCGATGTGATAAAAAGAGTGGTGCGCGCCTGGATTGCAGCCAACGACTACCTGGTCGCGAAACCGGATGAGGCGCTAGCCGCAATCCAGAGCAAGCATTATCCCGAAGTGCCGCTGGATTCGTTAAACGCGATGTACAAGGCGGCGAAGGTGTTTCCGTCGGCCGAGTGGGTCAAATTGTACAAAGACGGCACGGTGGACAAGTGGCTTAATCAGGTGAGCAATTTCTACGTCGAAATCGGCGCGATCCAGAAGCCCCTGCCTGCGGAACAATATTTCGATTCGAAGCTGTTGCCGAGCTTGGTGGGGGAATGAGTCGATATTGCGGCGCGGTGCCGGACTAGTACGGCGCCGCGTCGCGGGTTTGCTGTTCCTGAGCGGCGTATTCGCGCATGACTAGATCGCGCATTCTGGAGCGCAATTCAATGAATTCGGCTTGCTCGTGCAACTGCTGCGTTCTCGGATAGGGGAAAGGCACCTCGACGATGCAGCGCACGCGCGACGGACGGGCTGTCACCACGACTACCCGTGATGAAAGGTAAATCGCTTCTTCGACCGAGTGGGTAATCAGCATTGCCGTCTTGCCTTCCTTCTGCAGCACTTCAAGCAGCAAGTCCTGCATAGCGGTGCGCGTCTGCGCGTCCAAGGCGCCAAACGGTTCATCCATCAACAGAAACTGCGGCGCCACCGCGTAAGCGCGCGCCAGCGCCAGCCGTTGGCGCATGCCGCCCGAAAGGGTCTTAGGATATGCCCGGCGAAATTCGTACAGGCCCATCAATCGCATATAGCGTTCGCAAACTTCGCCTCGCGCGGTTTCGGATTTCAGGTTGGAGCGCAGGCTCAATCCGAAATCAATATTCTTTTCGACCGTCAACCAGGGGAATACGCCGTATTCTTGAAAAATGACTCCGCGATCGGGGCCGGGCCCCGCAATCGGGGCGCCGTCTAGCGTGACGGATCCGCGGGAGGGTCGGAGGAATCCGGCGACAACATTGAGCATCGTGGTCTTACCGCAACCGGAGGGACCAACCAGCGAAACGAATTCGCCGTCGCGCACGGTGAAGGATACGTCCTCCACCACCGGAAGCACGCCTGCAGCCGTCGGAAAAGCGACGGACACATGATCGAATACGATGCGGTCGCGGCTGTTCATGTGGCTATCCGGTCTTGCCAACTTAGAAAGCGTTGCGAGATCTTGCGCAATAAGAGGTCCATGCCTAGGGCGATCAGTCCGATGGAGATAATGCCGAGGTAAACGAGGTCTAACTGGAAGAATGAAGAGGCGTTCTGAATCATTGCGCCGAGACCGTTTTGCGCGGCGATCAGTTCTGATGCGACCAGGGTGGCCCAGACCACGCCGAGTTCCACCCGAATCGCGGTCAGAATATGCGGCAATGAAAGAGGCACGATTACCCTCCGAAAAATCTCGCCATCCGTCGCTCCCAGTGTGCGCGCGACGCGGATAAAAATTGGGCTGATCTGGCTGATGCCCTCGTACATTACGATTACACCGGAAAAGAACGCGGCATAAGTGAGGATTACGATTTTGGCTGTTTCACCGATTCCGAAATACACCACCACCAGCGGTATAAGCGCGATCGGCGGCAATGCGCGAAAGAAATTGACTAATGGATCGGCAAAAACATGGACGCTTTTGTACCACCCCAGGACAAATCCCGTCGGAACCGCGAGCAGGGTTCCCAGGGCAATACCGATAAGCACGCGCCTCGAGGATACGAGCATGTCAATCGGTAACTTTCCGTTCGACGTCAGCTCCCAGAAACGTCTCGCGACCTGTGCCGGAGTGGGAAGCAGGGCAGGGTTGACTAGCCCGGAGTAATGCAGGAGCGTCCAGGCGGCAACCACACAGACCCATGGCAGCGCCAGCATGAGCAGTTTTTGGAGCGGGTTCGTGTAATTCATGTGGTGCACGCGCGGCGCGACGGTGAGTGTCGCCGCAGGTTGGCCGGCCTACCGCTGTCTACATATCGCGTCATTGGACTCCGGAACCAATTGACATGTCTTTTCATGTATTATATGGTAGCGCTACCATATTTTGCAAGCGATGCAACAACGTAGCACGCGTAGAGCCTGTTTGCGCATCGCCTCAATGTTGACCAAACTATGAGCACTAAGGGCGCCTACCCGTCGATGGGGCATGTAGCGTGAGCGCGATTGAGCGGGCGCACGTCATCATCGATCCGCGGGACAACGTTACCACGGTGTTGGACCAAGGCGTCGGCCTTCGCCGACTGCAGGGGGGGATGGAGGTTGCTCCCGGTGTGCCATTCGGCCACAAGGTGGCGTTGTGCGCCATCGCCCACGGCGAGCCGGTGATCAAGTACGGCGTCGCGATTGGCCGCGCCACGTGCGATATCGCCTCCGGCGAGCACGTCCATGTTCACAACTGCGTCTGAGGCGCATATGAGCGGCTTGCCCTCGCATTTCTCCGGCTTCGCGCGCAGCGACGGGCGGGTCGGTGTGCGCAATTACCTGGTGGTATTGTCTACTGTCGCCTTAGTGAATCGCTGGGCCGAACTGATTGCCGCGGCATTGCCCGAGGCGCGCATCGTCGCCGGAGAATTCATGCGTGGGCTGCGCAGCCCCGACGCGGCGCGGCAAGCGCGTGCGAGTGAGGCGCTCGCGACGCATCCCAATGTTGGCGCCTGCTTGGTGCTCTGTCACGACGCGGCGAGCGCGCAGCACTGGCGCGAATATCTGGCCCACTGCGGCCGACCGCGCGCGGTCCTGGCCTTGATGGAGCAAGATGGTATGGAGGCGGCGGTCCGCGCCGGCCAGCATGCCTTGTCACGGCTCGATGAGGCCCGCCGGGCGGTGGCTCGACAGCCTTGCCCGCTCGGCGCGCTTGTGCTGGGGCTCGAGTGCGGCGGTTCGGACCCGACCTCCGCCTTGGTCGCCAACCCCGCCATCGGCTTGGTAGTGGATGCGGTGATCGATGCCGGCGGCAGCGCAATCGTCTCCGAGACGGTAGAGTTTGTCGGCGCCGAGGATCCAGTCCGCGCTCGCTGCTCTAGCCCGCCGTTGGCCGAGCGCCTGCTCGCCGCCATCGCCGCTGCCGAGCAGCGCATGGAAGAGGACGGCGAACGCTACCGGGGCGTCAATCCCACCGCGGAGAATATCGAGGCCGGTTTGACCACTCTGGTCGAAAAGAGCATGGGCGCGGTGGCCAAGACTGGCACGCACCCCTTTGTCGGTTTGCTCGAATTCGGCGAGCGCCCGGCGACGCCCGGTCTATATCTGATGGACACGCCGTTTTTCAGCCCATGCTCGATCACAGGCATGGTCGCCGCTGGCGCGCAGCTCACGCTGTTCGGCTTGGGCGTGTTCAATCCGTCCGGCAATCCGCTTGCGCCCACCGTCAAAGTCTGCGGCAATCCGATTACGGCCGCGCGCTGGCGCGATGCGATCGATGTGGACTTGAGCGACGTACTTGTTCAGCGACTCAGCCTCGACCAAGCCGCGCAGCAACTCGGCGATTCGCTGGTCGAGACGGTCGCAGGCGGAGAAACGCGGGCGGAGCGCTGGCGCGAGGGTCAGTTCATCGTGCCGAAGACCCTGACCCCACTCTGACCATCTTGGACGCCGCCCCGCAATTCGATTACATCGTCATCGGCGCAGGTTCCAGCGGCTGTGTGCTCGCCAATCGGCTGAGCGCGGATGCTCGCCACTCGGTGCTGCTGCTGGAAGCCGGCGGACCGGATCGCAGCCCGTGGATACATATCCCCATCGGCTACGGCAAGACCATCTTCGACAGACGCATCAATTGGGGTTACGAAACCGAGCCCGAGCCCGAACTGGGGGGGCGGCGCATCTACTGGCCGCGCGGCAAGGTGCTGGGCGGATCGGGTTCGGTAAACGGCCTGGTCCACATCCGCGGCCAGCGCGAGGATTTCGACGGCTGGGCGGCGCAGGGCAATCCGGGCTGGAGCTACGACGGGCTGCTTCCGTACTTCCGCAAATCCGAGCACCAGGTGCGTGGCGCCGATGCCTTTCACGGCAGCGACGGGCCGCTATGGGTGTCGGATCTTTCCGAGCACCACCCGCTGTGCGAAGCCTTCATTGCCAGCGCCCGCCGGATCGGCATTTCGTACAACCCAGACTTCAACGGGGAGCGCCAGGAAGGCGCAGGGTACTTTCAACTGACCACGCGCAGGGGTATGCGCTGCAGCCCGGCGACCGCCTACCTGCGTCCGGCCCGCGCCCGGGCGAACCTTAGTGTGAGCACGCGCGCGCTCGCGCGCCGCGTGCTGTTTCAGGGCACGCGCGCAGTTGGGGTCGAATTCGAGAGAGGCGGTGAAATCCAAGTGGCGCGCGCGCGGCGCGAGGTACTGCTGTCCGGTGGCGCCATCAACTCTCCGCAGTTGCTGATGCTTTCGGGCATCGGTGACGCTGCGCGGTTGGCGCACTTCGACATCGCGTCGGTCGCGCACTTGCCTGGCGTCGGTCGCAATCTGCAAGACCACCTGCAAGCGCGGGTTGTGCTCAAGGCGAAACGTGCGATTACCTACAACGACGTCTTCAACAGCCCGCTGCGGACGCTACAGGCCGGCCTTCAGTGGGCCTTGCTGCGCCGGGGGCCGCTGACGGTGAGCGCCGGACAGGCGGGTGCCTTCGTGCGCGTAATGCCGGAGGCCGTGCGTCCGGACGTACAGTTCCACTTCATAACCTTCAGCGCGGACCGGCCGGGCGAGGGGCTGCATAAGTTTTCCGGTTTCACCGCCTCAGTCTGCCAACTGCGCCCGGCAAGCCGCGGCCGTATCGAACTGGCCGGCGTCGATCCGAGGCTGGCACCGCGCATTTACGCCAACTACCTGTCCGCACCCGGCGATCGCGAGGTGCTGCGGGAGGCAGTTCGCCTGGCGCGACGTATAGCTAGCACGCCACCGCTCGCAGACCTGATCGCCGAGGAGTTTTCACCGGGAGCGGTCGGGGACGACGATGCCGCGCTGGATGCTTTCGTGCGCGACACGGCAGTCACCATCTTTCACCCGGTTGGCACTTGCGCCATGGGCAGCGGCGAGGACGCCGTAGTCGACCATGAACTGCGCGTGCGCGGCGTCGAGCGTCTGCGCGTGATCGACGCGTCGATCATGCCGACGCTAGTTTCCGGCAACACCAACGCGATTGCCGTCGCGATCGGGGAGAAAGGCGCCGACCTGGTGCTGGCGGCCGCCTAAGGACGTTTCACCGGCCCAGCGTCACCGTCCTGCGGCGCACCCGCCGCCGGTTTGTGCATCATGGTGGGGCTGTTCATGCTGACGCGTGCTCTAGAAACGAAGAGACGCCAATTCGTCCTGCCGGAATGCCTGAAATTTCTCTGCTGCAGGCGTTTGGCTGGCGGGGCTGCGGCAAAGCCAAATACCAATCTTGGGCAATGTTGGCGACTAACCTGACCCTGATCGGGCAGCCGATAATGGCAGGCGACCACCGCATCACCGGCCACCACACCGATCCGATTCGGATAGAGCCGGCTGCTAATCCACCGACCGACCAACTTACACGGCACCGAGTACCGGTTGCGCTGCACGCTGACCAAGCAGGTACTGGATACCCGTACCGACTTCTCCACATAGCCGTCAAAGAAGGTGGGCATCGAGGCGATTCAATGCGAACACGTCAAGTGCAGGCAAATCATTTGGCTCTGTCACAAATTCGTGTTGGTGGTGGCACACCAACACGTGCTAAGCACCTCCGCCACCAGGGTAATTGCCACTTTCGGGCCGTCCGCGTTGCTCAGAGGGAAGATCGTAAAAACAACACGTTTCTGTGACAGAGCCAATCATTTAGTTGTGCTTAGCGCGGCCGTTGGCCGCAACCAAAATGTGTCGCCTCTGACGCCGGCGGATTGAATTTGCGAGGACAATATCCTCAACCTCACAAGGAGGTAGACCACCACGCGGCGACGGAGGCGACATGGACATTTTCCATGAAAAACACCGCAATGCAATCCTGGGCATCGTCGAAGGATTTGATCGGTTGATTTTCAAAGGGTATCTCACTTCAATGTTTCCGCAAGGGTCCTTCGGACGCTATCTGTTCAACCGCGGCATTTTGCTCAAGGATGCCGGAAAGTTCTTCGAGGCTGAAACCGAACGGATTCTCGTGCACGCCAAGCACAGCGCTGAACAAGCGGGGCGCCCCTATATCTATCTGCAATCTGCACACACCTACGCCAGCGACGAATCGAAGCAAACCATGGCGAGTGCCATCGCCGAGCGAGACCGGATTACTGAAGGCCTGATCTGCATCTTCTCGGTGCTGGAAGCCTGTAAATCGTTTGCCGTTGTCGGCAATCATCGGACGCATCGTCTTCCCGCGCCGCCGGTATGTGCGCCCCCAGTGCCAATGTGACTTCTACCTGCGATTCTCTCATTTATGCGCCCTTACCAAACTCAAGTGTCAAGCCGAATCGTGGCCTCGATGAAGCCATGAATCGAGGAGACAGCACTGCCGCGCCATGGAAATATCACGCCTCGTTCCACTACGAGCGATGAGGCGACAAACATGTCCGATCAATACCAGCAAGGGTTATCCATTCTTCGGCGCAAGCAGGTCGAAGCCCGCACGAGGCTTGCACGCAGCACGATTTATCACCATATCAAGGCCGGCACATTTCCGCGATCGATACCCCTCGGCCCCCGCGCTGTCGGGTGGCTCGAATCCGATGTGAACAACTGGATCGCCGAGCGGGTACAGATCGCGTGCGACAATACCAATCGCTCTGCCTGATCGAATGCGCCTGTAACGTGGCACGAGCACGGGGAGCGGAAGACGCATGGCTGCGATCTGTCGCTTTCAGTATCCCCAGGATTCGTGCCCGAGCGGCGCCGCGTTCAGCAGTTTCCGGAATTGCCGCCACTGCGGAATGTGAGCATCCATCAACGCCGTGAAGCGCTCGTTGTGATGCCGTTCCGGCAGATGCACCAGTTCATGCATCACGGTGTATTCCAGGCACCGCACTGGTTTCTTGGCCAGTTCCAGATTGAACCAGACACGCCGTGTTGCGGTGTTGCAACTCCCCCACTTGGTTTTCATCTTCTTGATTCCCCAGTCGGCGACCTGAACGCCGAGGATACGCTGCCATTTCCCTAGCAATGGCGGGATCAACGCCTTGAGTTGCCCACGATGCCAGTGCGACAAGATGGCTTCCCGCTGCTCGGAACTGGTGCCGAGGCGCACGTACAGGTCGAGGCTGGCGACACCGCGCACGGCGGCCCTGGCGGGGGCATCGTGCTCATGCACACGCAGGCGATAGCGTTGGCCTAGAAAGTAGTGACTCTCGCCATTCACCATCTCGCGCCGTGACTGGCGTGGCTGTTGGGCAAACTTGGCCTTCTGCCGCTTGATCCACCCCAGCTTGTCGATCACTGCCAAGCGCACGGCTTCGTCGTTTACCACCAGCGGGGCGGCTACCCGTACCCGGCCATGCGGCGGATAGATGCCCAAGTGCAGGTTCTTGATATCCTTGCACACCACTTCCACCTTAATGCCGCTGACGGTGATGTGGTACGTCTCAGTAATCATTCTGGTGCTTTGCCAGTTCTAGAACCAGATCCGTCACATCATCGACATCGGGCGGGTCCACCGCATAGATCGCAGGCGTCCCTTCCGCGGTGTTGACTGGGGCCTCTTTCAACCGCTGTGCATGAGCCGCTAGCACCGTCTTGATGGCCGCCCTCAGCCGCTTCGGCTCGTTGTTCTTGAGCTGATCGGCATTGCCTGAATCCTTGGCGCAGAAGTAGTGGAAGTAGTCCACTCTTGATAAGTATTCGAAAAAAATTCTGCGCGAATTGCAGTTGGATTCGCGACGGTCGGGGCAGGAATTGTCCGGCCGCGTTGGATTGTCCGGCACACCATGCTGGCGGCGCGTAAAAGAGATGGAAGAGGCTGGGCTGATCCGGCGCTACACGGTGCTGCTTGATCGAGAAAAACTTGGGTTGCACGTCTGCTGTCTGGTACAGGCCAATCTGCAGCGGCACGTGCAAGGCGCCATTCAGGAGTTCGAGCGGGCCATCGGCGAATGCCCGGAAGTGGTCGAATGCTTCAGCGCGACCGGCGAGGCGGACTATTTGCTGAAAGTTATCGTGCCGGACATCAAGGCATTCGATGCCTTCCTCAACCAGGCGTTGTTCACTTTGCCGGGCGTCGCGAACGTGCGGACCAGCGTGGTTTTGCGCGAGGTGAAATACGAGACCGCGCTCCCGGTCTGAATTGGAACCGACAGGTTACGAGTCGTCATTCCTGGTCGTCAGGGTTCGCATAGATCGCGCCACTCATCCCGATAGTCCGCGAGGCCCTGCAGGTCGAACGGCTTGACCGGGCGCAGGTTCGCAAGCTCCGCGGACTTGCTCGCACCCGCGACGAGAGCAAAACCACCGCTGATCGGACCGGCGGCCTGGTCGCTCATAAGCACGGAGGACGACGGTCGCAACGCGCCAAGAAGCGGACCGAACAGCGGATTGACCGCCAGGGGGCCGTCGATCACCACGTTTCCAGTGGTTTCGAGCAGATCGAGCATTACGTCAGTGACGAGCGCCACGTAAAGCGTTGCGATCGCCGCAAGTTCCGCATCGTTTAGGCCATCCGCTCCGAGTAGGCTTCCCGTCCGGGTTGGGAACGGCCCCCCCGCCCGCGCGAAGCTGGGAAGCGCCATCGATCTCGCTGCGATCACCGAGCGCAAGCCGCTGACGGTCGGCGTTGCGGCGATACCGCCATCACCCGCGATCGCGTGATATTCCCGCCCACCCATGAAGCGTGCGGTGCCCAGTGGAAATCCGAATGCATCCACATTCGCCAGCAAGTCACGCTCCTGTTTGAGCTTGCGCACATCGACTCCCCTCGCCATCGCAATGACCCACGTGCCGCTGGAGACCACCGCAAAATTCTGATCCGGTGGTTGGCCGTAGAGATGCCAGAGAAATGACGCATTGGAATCATGGATTCCGCAAACGACTTTGCATGAGGGGTCCAATCCCGTGGCCCGAGCCATTTCGGCGCTGACGCATCCCAGCACGTCGCCCGCCCGGCGCAACGGCGGGAACAGGGCGGACCAGCCGCGTCGCTCGGCCAGCCCGGAGAAGCGGCCTTGCAGCGGTCGCCAAAGATCGGAATGGCTACCCAGGGAAGTCACTTCGCTGGCCATAACGTCGCAGAAACGCCAAGCAAGGTATTGGGGAAGGAGCAATACCTTCGCGGTATCGCGGAAGACGGGCAAGTGCCTGGATTCGAGGAAATGCAACTGGGCGCCCAAGTTTTGCCCGTTGGGCAGGTGGGGTGAAAACGTCGACGCAAAGGCGTCCCGTTCGCGCGCGTAATCGGCGCGCGTTTCGTCAAACCCGGGATCTTCATAGTCGGGGGCCTGCAGCGCTTTGCCGGACGCATCGACGAACACCGCGGCGGCGCCGTGAGCAACGGGAACAAGGGTGCTGATGCGTTCCTTGGCCGGCGCATGGGCCAGCTCGTCCAGCAGCCAGCGCTCCGTCCCCAGCACATCGATTTGCCTCACCACCGGGCTCTCGATGATGCGGTTGGCCCGCTGCGCCGACCAGACCACTTTGCCTGAGTCCGCGTTCACCAGGGCGAGTTTGGCGTTGGTCTTGCCGACATCGATGACCGCAATCAGATTTTCAGCCATGAGTAGTGCTCTTCCCCGCTAGGGCATGTCCGCACCGCGTCCACCTTCGATTCGCGTTGGGCCGCGCGACCACCACGAGTGGCCCCGTTGTCGCCGCGCTACTCATAATGCAGGTTCAGCATTGCGTAGTCCTCACAGCCAAGTTTCGCGAGATTTCGGCCATTTTGATTTGTCATGACTATCGGTCTGGCTTGAGTCAGAGGAATCGTGTTGGCGCGGAGCATGGCGAAGCTGTTTGCCTGGTGAAAACTGCTCCGCACAAAATCGGTGCGATCGAACTAACTCGATTACGGCGTTTTCCCAAGGCTTGGTCAGGGGTAAATAGTAGCTTGAAAATGCCACGGGAACAACTATTTTGATTGTAAACGATCGCAATTGACTATAATTGCGATTGTGCGTGATTTACACTGCGAGGCATTTGCTTTCGATCCTGCCTTTGCTAGGCAACCGGGTATTCAGCGCTCGAGGTGCGATTCCCGATAGGACATGTGGGGACTCACGGCGATCGCCGTAGATGTCTTCTTGGGGATTGTGCCCGACTGAATGGCGGGTCGACGATGCGCCATGGTGGTCACTCGATCTTGCAGCCGGCGAATGAACAGACGGAGCCGGTGGACAGCGGGGGGAATCATTTGTCACAGCGCCTACTTGTGATCCGTGGGATCAGGGGGGTTGGATGACGGGTCGATTCGATTTTGACGGAAGGCTGCTTACTCGGGCGTTGGCTCGGCTAGTCCGCGCCATTTTGTTCGCCGCGGGGCCCGCCTGGGGGCAGCGGGGCGTTATCAGCACTCCGGACGCCCCCTTGGCCAAGGGACCCTATTCACAGGCCATCAAATATGGTGATCTGTTGTTCATCGCCGGCCAGGTTCCAATTGACCCGCGCACGAATCAGTGGGTAAAGGGAACTATCGACGAACAGACTAGGCGCGTGCTGGACAACATCAAGGCCATTCTCGCCGCGAACGACATGACCATGGCCAACGTCCTTAGCACCACCGTGTATCTGAGGGATTTCGGCGATTTCCAGAAAATGAACTCGGTGTACTCCGGTTATTTCGGTACCGCGCCGCCAGCACGGGCCACGGTTCCGGCGCCGCTGGCCGGAGACATGCTGATCGAGATATCGGCGATCGCCGGCCGCTAAGGGTCGTCAGCCTGACGACACGTTTGCAAAGGAGAAGGATTGAATGGATATGCCGCGCCTAATAGCTGCTCTGGGGTTGTCAATGACGCTGCCGGCCTGTTCGCACTTGGCGGTGGAGAAGGGTTCGTCGACGAGCATCTCCTACGTCTCCTTTCAGACCCTCGATAAGACGAAGCCGCTTGCCGAGGCCGGCGTCCTGCGCATACCCGAGGATGCGCCGCACCCAATGCCGGCCGTGGTCATTGTGCACGGCTCGGCCGGGTTGGATAGCCGCAGCGCATCCTACGCCGCGGAGCTGAACAAGGTCGGCATCGCCACCTTCGAGATCGACATGTGGACGCCGCGAGGACCCGGCGGTGGCGTCAGTGGCGGTCGGCCGAAAGGCGTGCCGGAAACATTGCCTGACGCCTATGGCGCCTTCAAGCTGTTGGCGGCTAATCCCTCCATCGACGCCAAGCGCATCGGCATAATGGGTTTCAGTTGGGGAGGTGTCGTTTCCATGCTGACCGCGACCCGGCGCTACAGCGAGCAGTATTTGGGGAAGGACGCCTGGTTCGCGGCGCATGCGCCGAACTACCCAGTCTGTTGGGTTTACAATCGAGTGCCGGGCTATGAATTCAACGGGCTTACCGGCGCGCCCGTCTTGTTGCAGGCCGGAGAACTGGACGACTACGACCTGCCCGACACCTGCCCGAAGCTGCGCCAATCGCTCGGCGACGAGGATGCTCGTGTGATTACGCTGAAAGTATATCCAGGCGCGGCTCACGGATGGGACCGACTCGAGCCGCCGTTAATCGTGGAGGATCCTTACTCCCACATGGGGCGGGGCGGGAAGGTGACCATCGCGCCGAATGAGGCGGTCGCCGCCCAATCTCGCGCCGCGACCGTTGCGTTCTTTCGCTGTAAACTCGGTCTGGGTGGTTGCCCGCGCTAACGCGGGTGATGCCAGCCGGCCACTGTCGGCGCATGGATTTGGTCTGGGGAATTTGGCTACAGAGCCGCGTCGGCACCCAAGGTCTGGCGCTTCATCATCGTGGCTCAGACAGCGGACATGGTGAAGCACAACGCGATAAATCCAGCACTCGACCGAGATCGCGCTCCTATGCACGCATCGCCAAATCTTCTTGGTCGGGAACGGGCGCGACGACAACGCGGATACCGGCAGACCGAAAAACCTCGAGTTCCTCGGGACGAGCGCCCTCGTCGGTGATCAGCACGGAAATCCGATCGAGTCCGACCACAATCATCGAGGAGTTCTGACGCAGCTTGCGGCTGTCGGCCATCACGACCAGTTGCTCAGCGCGCTGGAGCAGCCGGGTCTCCGCTTGAACGATCAAAGGATCGGCCTCCATCAGGCCATATCGATTTATGCCGCAACAGCCGGTGAACAGTTTCCGCGCCCTGAAATTGGCGATCGCATCATTTTCGATCGGGCTGAGAATGATGTTTTGTTCCCTGAACACCGTGCCGCCCGGCAAGGAAATACGGTTGCGGCTGGTCTCGATCAGTTTTGCCGCGATGGGAAACGAATTGGTGAGAATGTCCAGATCGGCATCGGCGAGGAACTCAACCAAGGCGAAAGTTGTGGTACCCCCATTGATAATTATGCTCTCGCCTTTCTCGATCATTTCCGCCGCCGCACGCGCGATGGCTCGCTTCTGCGGGACGCAAATCGTCTGGTTGAGCGCGAACGGTATGCCGATCAATTGAGACTCTTGGCGCGGCTGCAGGGCCTCGGCGCCACCGCGAATACGCCGTATTTCTCCATTTTTAGCCAACGCATTGATATCTCGTCGAATTGTCGCCTCAGATGCGTTCAGAAAACCGGCGAGATCGACGACGCTCACGATGGAGCGTTCATTTACCAACTTGAGAATGATCGTATGACGTTCTCTTTCGAGCATACCGCGATCCATTAATGCTTTATCGACAAGAACATTGTAACCCGTTGATGACCGCAAACCATACTCAATACCCCTAACTAAGTCAATTTATGCCTATTTTGCGGATTACAGTTGATTGATGTTGACTGTTAATGACAATATTTGATATATTGCTTCAATTCCGTCTTCAATGACTGCAAAACAAAGACTATGAAAAATGGGATCAATCGAATTGCCCAATGCAGTTGAGCCTGTCGCTTTGCTCGAAACGCGCTGGGACGATGCCCACGCCGCAACCCTCTCCGCCGAGGAGCTATTGCGCTACCGCTCCAACCTGCTCGGTTCCGACAAGCGCATCACGAACTACGGCGGAGGGAACACGTCCTCAAAGATCCTGATGAAGGACCCGCTCAACCAGCAGGAGGAGGTGATTCTTTGGGTCAAGGGTTCCGGCGGTGACATCGGTACAATCGATCTTAACGGTTTCGCCACGCTGTATCTCGACAAGCTTCGTTCCCTACAGGGGCTATACCGCGGGCTGGAGTGGGAAGACGAGATGGTCGGTCTTTACCCCCATTGCACCTATGGGCTCAATCCGCGCGCGGCAAGCATAGATACGCCGCTGCATGGTCTGGTGGACAAGCCGCATATCGATCATATGCATCCCGACGCGGTGATCGCCATCGCCGCGTCGGCGGACAGCCGCGAGTTAACAAAACGAATCTACGGTGATGACGTGGGCTGGCTGCCATGGATTCGACCCGGCTTCGAACTCGGAATGCGCCTTAGACGTTTCGTTCAGGAAAACCCAAACGCCAGAGGCGTTGTGCTGGAAGCGCACGGGCTGTTTACATGGGGCGAGACACAGAAGGAATGCTACGAAACGACGATCGGCGTCATCAATCGCTCGATTCAATGGCTGGCGAAAAAGAGTGACGGCAAGCATCCGTTCGGGACGATAAAGACGGCGCCGCTGCCCCAAGACAGGCGCCGGGAAATCGCCGCGGCGCTAATGCCAAGGATTCGCGGCCTAATCTCTACGCCCACCCCGAAGGTTGGCCATTTCGACGACGGCGCGGCCGTTTTGGATTTCGTCTCGCGCGAAGCGCTGGAACACTTGGCGGTACTTGGCACATCCTGTCCGGACCACTTCCTTCGCACAAAAATTCGCCCGCTCGTCCTGTCGTTTAACCCGCACAAAGAGAACGTCGACGATCTTTTGCCGCGTCTCGCGCCGGCGATCGAAGCCTATCGCGCCGATTACACGGCATATTATGAGCGCTGCAAACGACCGGATTCACCCAAGATGCGCGACCCGAATGCCGTCGTCTATCTTATTCCGGGCGTCGGTATGTTCACCTATGCAGCGGACAAATCAACCGCACGCGTATCGGGCGAGTTCTACGTCAATGCCATCAATGTCATGCGTGAAGCTTCCCGCGTGTCGAGCTATCGTGGCTTGCCCGAGCAGGAAGCCTTCAACATCGAGTATTGGAAACTTGAAGATGCCAAGCTTCAGCGGATGCCACAGCCCAAGGCTCTGGCCGGTCGCATCGCATTGATTACCGGCGCCGCTGGCGGCATTGGCCAGGCGGCGGCGCGACGACTCATGGATGATGGTGCCTGTGTCGTTCTCTGCGACATTGACAAGGACGTACTAAAGACTGTCCAGGACGACCTAAGCGCTATCTATGGTCCGGACAACGTCAAGTCTCTGTGGGTCGACGTGACAGACGAAGAGTCCGTCGTGGGCATTTTTGAGAGCGCCAGCTGGCTCTTTGGCGGCCTCGATATCTGTGTGTCGAACGCGGGTATTGCCTCGGCCGCGCCGATCGAAGAGACTACCTTGGATCTGTGGCGGCAAAACATGGACATCCTGTCGACTGGCTACTTTTTGATTAGCCGTCAAGCCATGCGGAAACTAATGGTCCAAGGCATGGGCGGAGGACTGGTTTTCGTCGGCTCCAAGAATGCGCTGGTCGCATCCGCCGGTGCCGCCGCATACTGTACCGCCAAGGCATCGGAATTGCACTTGGCGCGGTGCTTGGCGCTGGAAGGCGCGCCTCATGGGATCCGCGTCAACGTCGTAAACCCCGACGCCGTGCTGCGCGGTTCGCGGATTTGGCAGGGCGAATGGGCTGACCAGCGCGCTCAGCAATACCATACGACCACGGACGATCTGCAGGCAATCTACCGCGAGCGTAGCTTGCTTAAGCGCAGCGTCTATCCGGAAGACGTTGCCGAGGCCATCGCCTTTCTCGTATCGCCCCGCTCGTCGAAATCCACGGGTAACATCATAAACGTAGATGCCGGCAACGCGTCGGCTTTCACTCGCTGAGGTCCTGACATGTCTAATACTTCCAAGCCAAATTCGATTGACGCCGACTTCATTGCCGAGGCCAATACAGCGCTTCGCGCCGAGCTCGACGCCGACTACGAGACGCTGGGCACGCAGCTGCGTCGTCGCGGCATCGACATCGATCAGATCGCGCATGCGGTGTCCCGCTTCCAAGTGGCGTTACCCTCGTGGGGCGTGGGTACGGGCGGTACGCGTTTTGCCCGCTATCCCGGACCGGGCGAGCCTCGCGACGTTTTCGACAAGTTGGATGATTGCGCGGTCATACATCGTCTGACCGGCGCGACACCCGAAGTTTCGCTGCATTTCCCCTGGGATCAACCAGAGGATCTGGGTGCGCTGAAGACGCGGGGGGCGGCGCTGGGGCTCAGCTTCGCCGCGGTCAATTCGAATACTTTTCAGGACCGGGCGGGCCAAAAGCTGTCCTATAAATTCGGCAGCCTTTGTCACACGGATGCCGGCGTTCGCGACCAAGCCGTCGCGCACAACATCGATTGCATCCGCATGGGCCAAGCGCTTGGTTCGCGCGCATTGACCGTATGGATCGGCGACGGCGCCAACTTCCCTGGTCAGCAGCACACGGCGCGCGCCTTCGAGCGTTATTTGGAGTCCACGGCGCGGATCTACGCGGCCCTGCCCGATGACTGGAACATGCTGCTCGAACATAAGATGTACGAGCCGGCTTTCTACGCGACCGTGATACAGGATTGGGGCAGTTCGCTGATGGCCGCGCAAACATTGGGGCCGAAGGCGCTGTGTCTTGTCGACCTAGGCCATCACGCGCCCAACGTGAATATCGAGATGATCGTGGCACGCCTGATCCGCGTCGGGCGCTTGGGCGGATTCCATTTCAATGATTCGAGGTATGGCGATGACGATCTGGACACCGGATCGATCGACCCTTACCGCCTATTTCTGATCTTCAATGAGCTGGCGGATGCTGAATGGCGTCGCGCGCCCAACCCCGCCCCGGCCCACATGCTCGACCAGTGCCACAATATCACGGACCCGATCGAAAGTCTGTTCACCAGCGCCATAGAACTGCAGCGCGCCCATGCCTTGACGCTATTGGTGGATCGCGAGGCGCTGGCAGCCCTCCAAACGAAGAACGACGCGCTCATGGCAGCGCAAACGCTTAAACGGGCTTTCACGACCGATGTTTTGCCCATCCTGGCCCGCGCGCGGCAGATGCAGGGCGCCGCCATCGACCCGCTGAGGACCTACCGGGCAAGCGGGTACCGCGAGGCCTGCGTCGCCCAACGTCCGGCGTCGCGTGGCTCGGGCGGCGGGATAGTCTAGGTCGGGGAAGGTTTGACTCACTTTGTGTCAGCGCCGAGCCGAAACTGCGTGTATCTGGCCGGTCTGAAATTGTGGAATTTTCTTCACTTCGTCGGTCTCCGGTCTTCTTCTGAACTGCTCTCATATAACCGTGTTCTTCAGACTGCTTCCACTCTTCTACCCAGTGCAATATGACCACCCGAGGTGCGTCAAGTCACCGCGAGCCGCCCACCCTGCACGCCAGGCGCCACCCCATAAGCGCGAGCATTTTCAAACTGGCCAAATTCAGGCACGTTCACTCCGTCGCACACACTTTGCCGAGACAGAGAATTTTATCGTGGCGCAAGAGCGGGTGATCGATCCCTTTAGTGGCATCCGGGGCTCGGAAGCGCAACCCGGCGCGGTCGGGGTTGGTTATTTTCAGGCTGACACCTTGGCGCCAGGGTTAGTTTCGGGCCTGTGTGGAAAGGGCACTTGAATGGATTACGCGAGCCAGCAACGGGATCCTTCGAGGCATCTGGTGAGCATTGCGTTCGTGGTTCTGTTTCACATCGCGTTGATTTATGCGTTGGTCACGGGGCTGGCGCGGACGGTGGTGGAAGTAGTCAAAGCGCCGCTGGAGACCAAGATCATCGAGGAAATCAAGAAGGCGCCGCCCGACAAGCCGCTGCCCCCGCCGCCGAAAATGGCGCCGCCGCCCCCGCCCTACATCCCGCCGCCGGAAGTGAACGTCGCGGTCGCGCCGCCGCCCGCGGCAACGATCACCACTGTCACGACCACCCCGCCGCCGCCGGTGCAACCCGCCAAGACCGAAGCGCTGCGTCCGGTTTCCCGCACCGCGCCCTCCCGCACCGCACCCTCGGTCGGCAGGTGTCCCGATTCGGACAGCATTTACCCGTCGTCGGCGCGGCGGCTGGAGCAGGAAGGCACGACCTTGCTGCGCGTGCTGGTGAATACCGAAGGTAGGGTGACCCAGGTGGATCTGGAAAAATCCAGCGGCGTTCCCGTGCTGGACGAGGCCGCGAGAAACGCCGTCATCCGCTGTCGCGGCGGCAAGCCCGGCACCGCCGATGGCAAAGCGGAACAGACCTGGATGCAGGTGAAATACACATTCAAGCTGGAATGAATCTCCGGCCCGGAGCCGATTCAATTCGAACCACTCGATGGAGAAGAAGACAATGTCGATCACTCAACGTATCCAGGCCATTTTGGCCGTTTGCCTGCTCGCTGCTGCCCCCCTGGTCGTGTCTACTGCCGCGCGCGCCGCGGAGGCGCCCCCCGGAGCGCCCTCTGAGGCTACGGCCGGCAAGCCGGCCACGCCGACGCCACCGCCCCCTCTGGTGGTCAAGGCCACCGAGCCGGTGGATAACCCCTACGGACTCGATGCGCTGTGGAAGGGTGGCGACTTCGTCGCCAGGGGGACCTTGATGATCCTAGTCATCATGTCCATGTCCAGTTGGTACGTCCTTGTCACCAAGGTCTTCGAACAAGCCAAGGTGTTCCGCCAGGCCAAGGAGACCAGGAAGGGCTTTTGGACCGCGGCTTCGATGCCGGCCGGCATGGCTACGCTCAAGGCCGACAGCGCCTTCCGTTACATCGCCCAGACCGGTGTCGAAGCCACCGCGCGCCACGGAGTATCCCTGACGGCTTCCATCGATCTGCATACCTGGGTCACCGCGTCGATCCAGCGAGCCGCCGAGAATGTCCAGAACCGGCTGCAGGATGGCCTGGCCCTGCTCGCCACCGTGGGGTCGACGGCCCCGTTCATCGGCCTCTTCGGAACCGTCTGGGGCATCTATCATGCGCTCACCGCCATTGGCATCGCGGGCCAGGCATCCATCGACAAGGTTGCCGGCCCCGTGGGCGAGGCCCTGATCATGACCGCCATGGGCCTGGCGGTGGCGGTGCCGGCGGTGCTGGGCTACAACTGGCTGGTGCGCCGTAACAAGGTCGCCATGGAACAGGTTCGCGCATTCAGTTCCGACCTGCATTCCGTGCTGATCAGCGGCGTCAAGGGCGCGGCCGCCACGGCCGGGGTGGCCTGACATGGCCATGGCCCTGGGCCCCGCCGCGGGGAGCGACGAAGACGAGGTGATTTCAACCATCAACACCACGCCCCTGGTGGATGTAATGATGGTGCTGTTGATCATCTTTCTGATCACCATCCCGGTGGTCACCCAGACCGTACCCTTGCACTTGCCCAAGGAAGCAAATCTGCCCTTTCAGACCAAGCCCGAGAACATCTTGATCTCGGTGACCCGCGATGGCGACATTTTTTGGAACCAGGAATACGTGAACGACATCGAGAAGTTGGTGGCACGGCTGAAGACGCGTGCGGTCGAGAACCCCCAGCCCGAAGTGGATATCCGCGGCGACCTGGAAGCGCGCTACGAGTCCGTGGGCAAGGTGGTGGTGGCCTGTGAGCGCGCGGGCATTATCAAGGTCGGCTTCATCACCGAGCCGCCGCTCCGGGGAGAATGAGCATGGCCATGAACGTAGGCTCAGGCAGCGGTTCGGCCGACCCCGAGGTGATGGTCGACATCAACACCACGCCGCTGATCGACGTTATGCTGGTGTTGCTGATCATGCTGATTATCACCATTCCGATCCAAATGCACGCGGTCAAGCTCAACATGCCGGCGGGCCATCCGCCGCCGCCCGTCAAACCTCCGGAAATCGTGCGCATCGACGTCGACTTCGACGGCTCGATCACCTGGAACGGCGAAGCGGTAGTCGATCGCGCCGCGCTCGAAGCGCGCTTGCGCGAGGTCGCCGCCGCGCCGGACCAAGCCGAGATACATCTGCGGCCCAACAAACTGGCCACCTACAAGTATGTGGCGATGGTCCTGGCCTCGGCCCAGCGCCTAGGCGTGACCAAGATCGGGCTCGTGGGCGCCGAACAGTTTATCCGATGAAGGCGCCGGCGATCGCATACCGCCTTCGACAAAGAAAGGTAACAACACCGTGAAACCAAGTCGTATCGTCCGCCGCAGTCTGTTCGCGCTGGTGCTCTGCCTCGACATCGGCGCCTTCGGCTTCGCCGGCCTGGGCGTTGCCCACGCCGAGGAAAAACAGGAATCCCTGCGCCCGGAGGTGGGTAAACCCTTGTTGGCCGCCCAGGCTTTGATTAAGGCGGGCAAGTTCAAAGAAGCCTTGGTGAAGATCGGCGCTACCGATGTGGTGGCGAACAAGACGCCCTACGAGAAATTCATCGTCGAGCGCATGCGTGCCGCGGCCGCCGCCGGGGCCGGCGATAACGAGACCGCCATCAGGGCTTTTGAGGCGGTGCTCGATACCGGACGCCTGCCCCAGTCCGAACAACTAAAGATACTGGAAGCCATCGTCGGCACCTATTACCGGGCCAAGGATTACCCTAGGGCTGTGTCGGCAGGTGAGCGCTACTTCAAACAGGGAGGCGCCAACCCCCAGATACGTACCGCAGTGATCCAGGCCCGATATCTGAACAACGACTTTCCGGGCGCGGTCCGGGAGATCCTCGCCGATCTGCAAGAGGACGAAAAGGCCGGCCGAACCCCCTCCGAGGAGCGCCTGCAATTGCTCGCCAATTGCTATCTGCGCCTCAACGACAACAGCGGTTACATAGCTGCCCTGGAACGCCTCTTGACGCACTATCCGAAGAAGAGCTACTGGTTGGACCTCATTAGCCGCATCCAGAAAAAGCCGGGCTTCTCGGATCGGCTGGCCTTGGATGTCATGCGCTTGCAGTTCGCCACAGGCAATATGCTCGACGCCAACGATTACGTCTACATGGCGCAGTTGGCCTTGCAGGCGGGCCTGCCGGCCGAGGCGAAGAAGGTGCTCGACGATGGGTTTGCGAAGAATGTCCTTGGTGCCGGGGACGACGGCGACCGGCGCAAGCGGCTGCGCGAGTTCGCGGCCAAGCAGGCGGCGGCCGATCTCAAGGCGCTTCCAGACAATGAGAGGCAGGCGCTGGCCGGCAAGGATGGCAACGCTTTACTCGCCGTCGGCCAAGCCTATGTGACGGCCGGGCAGACCGAGCACGGGCTCGCATTGATGGAGCAGGCCGTCGCCGAGGGTGGGCTCAAACGGCCGGCCGACGCCCGGCTGCATCTGGGCGAGGCCTATCTGGCCGCCGGCAACCGGGACAAGGCGATACAGACGCTCAAGGGTATTACGGGCTCGGATGGCGTCCAGGACCTGGCCCGCCTGTGGGTGATTTTCGCCCGGCAGTGAGGATGGATCGGAGAGGGCGACCATTGGTCGGCAGGCGTTTTCACTGGAGCTCGCCGTGCTCGCGAGACTTTCCAACACGATCAAGAAACACGCCAGTGGCTGAACTGTACTCGTCTTTTTCGCGCTGGTTGTGTTCTGCAATGTCTTCGTCTTGTCTGGAGGGACCGCCACGCGGGAAGACGGTACAGCGGGCACGGGGCCGATTGACTTGCTGCTGTTCTACACTCCCCAAACGGTATATTCGATGATCGAATCCTACGGCGACGAAGGCTGCACCAGGTATTTCCATTGCGAACTGCAGATCCGCCCGCGCGCGATTTTTCGAGCACGTTGATGAACAGCGTGAGAGCGTCCATCATCGACTACTGTGCGGCAATCGGCGCGGACCCCATGCTGGTGCAGGGTTCTGGTGGAAACGTGTCGTGGAAGGACGGAGCGACGCTGTGGATAAAAGCGTCTGGTAGTTGGCTATCGGATGCCGCGCGCAACGATATTTTTGTTCCGGTTGACCTGGCCCACCTGAAGGATGCGCTCACATCGGGAGATTTCGGAGTGTCGCCGAAGCTGCGTGGCGAATCGGCGCTGCGACCGTCGATCGAAACGCTTTTGCACGCCCTGATGCCACACCGGGTAGTAGTGCATGTGCATGCCGTCGAGGTCTTGGCCCACTTGGTTCGGCATAACTTCGAAGCGGATATCGCCACTCGGCTCGATAATCACCTGCGGTGGGCAAATATCGGCTATCTCAAACCGGGCGCGGAGCTTGCCAAAGCGGTTAGCGCTGCGCTTGAACATCCACCTGCCCCCGATGTCGTGTTCCTGCAGAATCACGGGGTGGTCATCGGAGGCGCGGACGTTGTCGAAATCGACCGCCTCTTGCGCACGCTGATCGACGCGCTGGCAACCGTGCCGCGCGACCCGGTCGCGGTTAGCTCGCCGGAATCACTGCAGCTCGTGACCGACGGCGCTCCCTACCTGCCGGTTTCGGATCCCGCCACCCATCAGTTAGCCACGGACGCAGCGCTCTTTGACCGCCTTCCTGCTGATTGGGCGCTGTACCCCGACCAGGTGGTCTTCCTGGGTGCTCGTCCTGTCTGCTATGCCAGTATGGACGCGTTCTTGACGGAACACTGCGGCAACGACACCTGGCCTGAATTGGTCTTTATCCGAGATATCGGCGTTTTCACACGGCCTGGATTCGGCGTGGCCAAGCAGGCGCAACTTCGCTGCTATTACGACGTGCTCTCGCGTCAGCCGGAAGACTGCGTTGTCAATGCGCTCACCGACCGGCAGATCGCGGAATTGCTTGGCTGGGAAGCCGAGCAGTATCGAATGCAACGCGCGAAGTGAGTCGTGGCATTAAACCCTATTTTGTGCTCTGAGATTGTCTCAAACTGAGCGCCGGCGTTATACCGAAATGCCGGCACAAGTCAAAAGTAGAGTAAGGTCGCTTCGACGGGTTTTTGGAACCGGTAGCAGGCGCTGTTCGACGATCTTGCGCTTGGACCCCAGGGGAGGGTTTGCGGTACGGCCCGCGCACCCTTCTCGATTCTGTTCTCGGCTTGGTGTTCACTCTCAAATCGGTGGACTCCTTCGCCAATCCGGGCTTCTGAATCAAGGCGGTGGGACCGGACGGTTACTTTTTGCCCCGCCGGAACAAAGCTTTTGTGGCCGACGGGGGATGCTTGTCCGGCTACCAGGAACCGGCCGTCTGGCCTTCGACCGAGCATGCAGCTGCGCGATGTTGATCGATTAGTATCGAGTTATGTTGCTTTTTTCTAAAAAATGCCCTATCTTAGGCGCACAACAGCCAAAATGCAGCAGCGGTGCGTGTTGTTGCAAATAAAAACATGGTTGTCGCCCATTGACGAACATGGAGGGGATACAGTGAAAAATTTATTTCGGGTAGCGTTGCTCTCGAGTTGCATCAGTGCGTTGTTTTCGTCCGCTTCGGTGGCGGCGCAAAGCGCTGTGCCGCCCGGCGCAAGCGATGGCGCGATCGCGGTTGAAGAAATCACCGTCACCGCGCAAAAGCGACGTGAGAAGCTGCAAGATGTTCCGGTGTCCGTGACAGCCCTGGACCAGGAGTCGCTTGCGGCGCTCAATGTGGTCAGCGTCACCACCTTGCAAGCAGCAGTCCCAAACATCGTCGTATCCGACGCCTTCGGGGCAAATACCGTGGTAGCGTATATCCGCGGCATCGGCACGGTCAATTCGGCATTCAGTTCGGATCCGGCCGTCGGTATTTATGTCGACGATGTTTACCTTTCCCGGTCGCTTGGGGCAAATACGGATTTCTTCGACGTCAAGCGCGTCGAGGTTCTGCGCGGACCCCAAGGCACGCTCTACGGCAGCAACTCTCCGGCCGGCGCGATCAAGATCGTCACGGTCAAACCCGATCTGACGTCCGGATTCAAGGTCAAGGCAGAGGCCACCGCCGGCAGTTACAATGAGCGTGATCTGAATTTGGCCGTCAATTTGCCGATCGTCGACGACAAGACGGCCGCGCGGCTGGTCATCATGTCGCGCAGCCACGACGGTTACCAGACCAACCTCGTCGATGGCAGCAAGACCGACACCCTGGATAACCTGGGCGTCAGGCTGCATCTCTTGACCAAGCTCACAGACCGGTGGGATCTCCTGCTCAGCGCTGATGACTTACGCAGTCGGATCGTGCCGAAACAGTTCGTCAGCTTCTATGATGCTGGTTCTAAGGGGACTGTCGATCTGTTCAACACGCCCGGCTTCAACAAGCGCGATTTCTACAGCAAAATGACAAGGTACGACAATCTGGACAACCAGGGCTTCACCGCCAACTTGCATGGCCGGTTTGAAGGCGCCGATTTCCGCTCCATTTCCGCCTACAGGAATTTGACTGAGGAAGTCAACCAGGACATCGCTGGCACGGTCCTTGACCGGTTCGCGGTGCACCAGAGGCTCAATAACAACCAATTTACCCAGGAGTTCAACCTCAGCGGCGAGCGGGGGCCGCTCAACTGGCTGGCCGGCGCGTATTTCATGCGTGAGAAAAATGATTTTCTATGGAACGTCAATTACCTGCAATTTCTTAACCCGGTCCCCCCTAGTCCGCTCGCTCCGAACTACCAGCTATTTGATCAGATCAAAAATAGCTGGGCCTTGTTCACCCAGGAGTCCTGGAAGGTCACCGACAGGCTGACCTTGACGGGGGGCCTGCGTTGGACCCAGGAGACCAAGGACTTCCATGTGACAGGTTACAGCCAGACGGGGCAGGTGGACACGGGCGTTCCGGGCGTCCCGCCGGGAACGCCGATCCCGGGCTTCGACGTCAGGCAAAAGCAGACCTGGAGCGCGCCGCAGTGGCGCCTGGCGACCGACTACAAGCTGACCAAAGACGCCTTGGCCTTCGTCAGCGCCGCGCGCGGCTTCAGAAGCGGCGGCTACAATGGCAATGCGAGAAGCCTCGCTGAGGCCATTGCGCCTCCGTTCGCCCCCGAGTTCGTCACGACCTACGAGGTCGGCGCCAAGACGGAGTGGTTCGGCCGTCGTCTGCGCTTCAATCCCACCTACTTCCAAAGTGTCTACAAGGACCAGCAGCTGGCATTCCTCAATACGGGCGGCGCTTTCGGCACCAGTACGGCAGATTCCAAGATCAGCGGCTGGGAATTCGAAACCCTGCTGACACCGGTCAAGGGCCTCAAACTGTTCGCGAACCTGGGCACCCTCAGGGGGGAAATCACCAGTACGAATTCCCCCCCGCCCTTCCTGTTTGCGCCTGACCCGAAGTATAACTACACGGTCGGCTTTGACTACACGCGGCCCGCCGGCAATGGCATGAACTGGTTCGTCGGCGCCAATAATTTCAAGACTGCGTCGTATAACCTCGCTAACAACCACGACCCGCTGCGGGTAATCCCCGCTCACAGCAACCTGGGGGCGCGGGTCGGACTGGCGAGCGACAATGGTCGCTGGAAGCTGGAGTTGATCGGGAACAATCTGCGGAACGCTTATTGGCCAGTCTATGTGTTTGACATCCCGTCTCTCGGTGCACAAGTACGCGCGCCGAACAACCCGCGCACGGTGTTCTTGAAGCTCACCCTCAACTATTGAGGATGATGGTGGGGGCGACGCGCCTCCACCGTGGCCGAACCCTTGCTCGCCGAGATGTGGTAGGCAAAAGGTAGTGACGCCTGATGGCCAAGTGCTGGTTTCCGTGCGTGATGCCCGCAAGTAGTCCCGCCGCCAATGGCGGTGGGTCACCGTGAAGTGGGGCATGTGGAATTTGCCGCTTGGCCGATCAAGCTGTTCGTCGCCCAACACAGGGAGCGACCTCGATGCGGGCAAGCTGCCCATGCGGGTAGCACATCCCTCTTTCATCAAGCGGAAGCGGAAGGAAATTTGCCAATGGAACAGTGGGTCGGAACATGGGGCGCGAGCCCGGCGGCGCCAACCTACTTCATCCCCCTGGAGTTCATGCCCGCCCCGATCCCGATCCAGGGGACGATCCGCCATCGCCTGCGCATCAGCGCGGGCGGTTCGCGCATGCGGCTACGGCTTTCCAACGAGACGGGCGACAAGCCGCTTCTGATCGGTGGTGCGAGCATAGGACTCGCGGGCGAGGAGGGCGCTTGCATCCGACAGGGAACGCTCAAGCGGGTTAGCTTCAGTCAGCAAGAGGCAATTAGCATTCCGGCCGGCGCTGCCGTAGTCAGCGATCCGGTGGATCTGCCTGTTCCTGCACTGGGCGAAGTCATCGTCAGCCTGTATCTGCCGGAGGAATTCATTCCGGCGCAGGGTGGAGACACGCACAAGGCGAAGCTCGCCGCTGGGCGGGACGCGGTGATGTCGGAGGCATTGCCCGGTGCCGTCACGCTCGGCGTCCGGCCGGTTGTCACGACCATCACCGTAACTCCCCTGCGACCGACGCGAACCATTGTCGCCCTGGGTGACTCCCTCACCGATGGCGCCACAGATGGAATCGGCTGTCAGTCCTATACGTATCGTGGCTGGCCGGACATTCTGGCTCGACGCCTGCATGAGCGCTCAAGCGCGATGGCCTATGGCGTGGTCAACGCCGGCATCGGCGGCAACCGCTTGATCAGAAATGTTATTGGCCCCCCCGCCCTCGCCCGTCTGGACCAGGACGTGTGCGCGGTGCCGGGTCTCAGCCACCTGATCGTGCTCGAAGGCATCAACGACATCGGCTTTGGTGGCCGGACGATCGGTGGCAACACCTATCCGATGGTCGCGCCCGAGGAATTGATTGTCGCATACCTGCAGATTATCGAACGCGCCCACGAACAAGGCGTAACGGTGATCGGAGGGACACTACCGCCTTTTCGCGATGCGTTCTTTTTTCTGGAGGAAAAGGAGGCGGCCAGGTCCTCGGTTAACGCATGGATTCGTCAGGGGCGCGCGTTCGATGGTATTGTCGATTTCGACCACGCGATCCGAGATCCGAACGACCCAAGCAGGCTGCGCGCGGACTTTGACTCGGGTGATCACCTGCATCCCAATGAGACCGCGTTTCGGGCGATGGGCCGGGCCATAGACCTCGGTCTGTTCGAAAGTTGAGACACCCGGATAGACCGTTTGACGCCGATTCTTTTCCTGAATCAGGGACCGGTATGCTGCGAGCTGATGAAGGAACGAACGCTTTGCCCCCATGTAAGGAGCGCGAAATGCTGAAAGCGCCGGGTCACGAAGCGCGCACGCCCGTTTCGATAAAGCAGGCTTATTACGCCTTGTTTGTCCTGTGGCTGGTGAATGTTGTCGCCAACATCGACCGTTTCGCGATGGGTATCGTTATCCAGAAAGTCAAGATCGACCTGCAGTTGACCGATACGCAAGTCGGCTTGGTAACGGGTGCCACCTTCGTTATAGCCTACGTGGCAGTTGGCATTCCGATGGCGCGCTGGCTGGACCGGGGAACTCGGCGCACGATTCTGGCGTGGTCGGTCGGCCTTTGGTCAATCATGATGCTTGCATGCGGGGCAGCCCAAAATTTTGTTCAAATGGCTCTTGCCCGGGCTGGCGTCGGGGCTGGTGAGGCCGGCTGCATACCAGCCGCGGTTTCGCTGATTGGAGACTATTTCCGTGGTAGGAAGCGCACCGAGGCTCTGGGTATATTCCAGTCCGCTATCGCGGTGTCGACAATCGTAGGTTCTCCGATCATAGGCATCATCACTGACCATTACGGCTGGCGGGTTGCCCTCCTTGCCTTTGGGCTGGCCGGAATTCTCTTGGCGGTGTTGATCAGGTTGACGTTAGTCGAACCGGTACGCGAGGCCCTGCGACTGCCGGCTGCGCCATTGCAACCGGTCGGCAACACAGAAACCTTGGCGCGCTCACTCCGCACAATATTTGCCAACCGCGCCTTTCGCTACCTCTTGATATCCCATGGCATCTTCAGCATTGCTTTTTTCGGGTTCGGCGTATGGTATCCCGTAAGCTTATTGCGTACCTACGGGATGAGTTACACGGAGCTTGGCATCTTCATGGGCATCGTACTCGGTATTGCGATGCTTGTTGCGAGCGTGGTGAGTGGTTACTTATGCCCAACCGTCGCTCGACGTAGCGGCGATGAACGCTGGATGGCGATTCTTCCCGCCATCTTCTGCCTGATCTCGGTCGTAGCTATGGTTGTTGCTTCCATGGACCTATCCAAACCTGTTGTCTTGGTGGCCGGCACGATCGCATTCTTTTTCGTGGTTGCCAGAACACCACCAATTCTCGGCTTGTCCATGGAACTCCTGCCCGCGTCAATGCGCAGTCTCGCCACGGTGGTGCTCGTCCTTGCGACCAACGTCATTGGTTCAGCCATCGGGCCGATCATTGTTGGGATGGTCAGCGATTCCGCGACCGCTTCGCTTGGCGAAGGTCCCGCGCTGCGCCAGGCCATGCTCATGACGATGCCGCTGTTTGGCCTCGCGGGCGCGCTGTTGGCTTTCCTTCCCGCGCGCTTCATGCCGCGCAAGTTTGCCGTGCCTGCTTGAACGCCAACGAGCTCGAACCGCCAACTGCGGAAAATCAATGCCGTACTTCGAGTTTGAACCGGCGTATGGGAGTTATTCGTTATGAGTGAACAAACTGCTTCAAATGCGCATTACATCGATCCCCAGATGAAGCCCATTTTGGAACGGATGCGCCAGAAAATGGCATCCAGATCTGCCGTACAAGTTAGCCTTCCGGAGATGCGGGTACGATTTGTGGCGGATATGGCGGAGTGGAACCAAAATCTCGTCGAACTTCCTCGTGTGGAAGACAAAACCGTGCCCGGCGCTTTCGGAGATGTGCGGGTGCGCCTCTACAATCCAATAGGCGGCGGGACTTCTCTGCCAGCCGTCATCTACTTCCACGGCGGAGGATGGATAGTTGGCAACTCCGATACCGTTGATGCCGGGTTGCGATTACTCGCGAAATTGAGTGGTGTTGCGGTTCTGTCTGTCGACTATGCGCTGGCACCGGAACACAAATTTCCTGAACCGCTGGAAGATTGTATTGGTGTCAGTCGTTGGCTTCGAAGAAATGCTGAGACTTGGGGTATCGACACCGACCGGCTCGCGATAGGTGGCGACTCCGCCGGCGCCAATTTGGCGTTGGCCACCCTGTTGGCATTGCGGGATTCGGGGGAAAACTGGTTGAAATTCGCACTTTTGTTATACGGAGCCTATGCCGCCGATTATGTAACGCAGTCCCACAGAGATTTTGGCGGGGTCGAATATGGAGTCGGCACCGAAGGGGCGAAAAAGTTCTGGTCGATGTATCTGCGCGACGAAGCCGACCGGCTAAATCCGTTAGCCGCACCGCTATTTGCGGAACTGGGAGGGTTGCCGCCACTATATCTAGTTGCAGCCGGTCTGGACCCACTGCGGGACGATACGCGAAACCTTGCTCGAAGATTGGCGCAAGCGCGCGTCCCGCACGAGGTTAAGGAATATTCTGGGGTTGTTCATGGCTTCATGTCGATGGTGCACCGACTTGATGCGGCCGTGGAGGCAACGAAAGCGGCTGCCGAAGCGCTGCGAACCGCAGTTTACAAGTAAGGATAGGACGCTGTAGCGTTTATTCGATAGCGAACCAAAGGAGTAGCGATGTATTTCCAAGCCCCATTCATTTGGATTAGCGATCAGGAAGTAAACGAGGATGTCAGCTTCCATTCGCTCATCCGGAACGGAGCAGTCCGCCGAAATGACGGCGTCAACCGCTGGTATCTGTTTCGGCGTCAATTTGACCTGCCAGCAGTGCCGGACGAAGCTTTCATGAATGTGACGGTTGACGGGAGATACATGCTATTCGTCAATGGAAGGTTCGTCGGCCGCGGACCCTGCCGGTCGTCGCCCGCCTTTCAGCGATATGACACTCATGATGTCGCGCGCCATTTGAATTCGGGTAGCAACGTCATAGCGTTCCTCGTGCATGTTTACGGGACCGACATGGCCTGGTATGAGGCTGCCAACGACAACTGGCAGTCTTTTTTTGGTGATGGGACGCTGTATTGCGATGCGCGGATGCGTTGCGGAACGGCCACAATCGACCTACTTTCAGACACCAGTTGGTTGTGGCTGGAAGGCCGGGCCTGGCGACGTGATACGCCGCGCAGCGGCTGGGGACAGGATTTCATCGAGGATTACGACTCCCGTGTTATGCCGTTGGGCTGGACCGACGCCGGCTTTGACGATTCCGGCTGGGCGAGCTGCAAAATCCAGATTTCTAAAAGCACCGCGGAGGATATTGCAAAGGGATGGGGGCCACTCAAGCCGTTTCCGACACTGATGCCACGCGAGATCCCCGCGTTGATGGAAGCACCGCTAGCACCAAGCAGGCATATTGCCGCTTACGGTGTTTTGCCCGATCCGCGCTTGTCTATCGATCGGCGCATCTTCGACGAGAAGCTTATCGACCTGCCTGATGGTTTGGTGGACGCCCCCGAAGCTTTATTGTCTCCGAACGATAGTGTTACCACCATCCGTACCCGCGATGGGTGCGATGTAACGATGCTGCTCGCTTTCAACAGACGTCACTCCGGTTTTCCGTTCATTGAGCTTGATGCCCAAGGTGGAGAAATCATCGAACTGGCGGTTGCCGAGACGATTCCGGGGGAGTACTGCGTCGACAAACAGTCCCAACCGCGCTTAGCGCGCGAGACCTACCTCGATTGCGCGCATCTGTTCCGTTATGTGGCGCGGCCGGGCTTGCAACGATTCCAGAAATTCGAATGGACCGCGGTGAAGTACGTCCAGCTCGTTGTTCGCAACGCGCCGCAGGGGGTCAAGATCCGGCACGTCGGCTCAACCTATATTCATTACCCGGTTGAGAACCGAGGTGCATTTCAGTGTTCCGATGAACTGCTGAATCGCGTATGGGAAGTTGGACGCTATACCACACTCGAATGCATGCACGATGCTTTCGAAGATTGTCCAAGCCGCGAAAAGCGTCAGTGGTTGGGGGATGCGTTTATCCACTACTTGGTCAACGCCGCGGCCTTTGGAATTAGTACCCAAGCGATCGATCGCCAGTCCCTCATCCAGGCAACCGAAAGCCAGCGACCCGACGGTCTGCTGCAGATGTTTGCGCCGGGGGATCACCATACCAACGGGATCATCATTCCGGATTTCAATCTGCACTGGGTATACGCGGCCCATCACTACTTCATTCATACGGCGGATATCGACGCGATCGAGAAGATATTTCCGGCGATGCAGCGTTCTCTCGCCTGGTTTGAGCGGCAGCTCGGGCCGAACGGTCTATTGGCGGACTTGCCGTACTGGCATTTCATCGAGTGGGCGAATGTAGGTCGTCAGGGCGAAGCGGCCATTGTCAATGCGATGTTCGTGGGGGCGTTAAAAGCGGCGGCGGCACTGGCGCGCAGCCTGGACTATAGCCGCGCGGACCAGCGCTACGCGACACTCGCGAATCGGGTGACCCAGGCAATCAATGATCGCCTTTGGGACGAGAGCCGCGGCGTCTATGTGGATATGGTCGACCCCGCCTCGGGCAAGCAGCACCTTCAAGTCTCTCAGCATGCGAATGCGGCGATGATCCTGTGGGATATCGCGCCTCGTCCTAGGTGGGAACGCATGATCAATCGGATTATGGAACCCGGTCGCGCCAAAATTACCGCCGCGCCTCCAGTCGTACCCGTGGGACAGACGCTCGACCCCGAAGAGGATGTGGTTCAGGTGAATACCTACTTTGGCCATTTCTTATACAGCGCGCTTGGCAAAGCCGGGCGTTTCGATCTGGCCTTGCACGCAATCAGGGACTATTTCCGGCCCATGCTCGACACAGGTACTGAGACGCTATGGGAAAGTTTCGATCCGACAGCAAGCCTTTGCCATGCTTTTTCAGCCAGCGCGGTGTACCAACTCTCAGCGCATGCGCTCGGCGTAATTCCCGTCGCGCCCGGCTTCAAGCGATTCTTGCTTGCGCCCCAGCTTGCCGACCTCGAATATGCCCGCGGCGTTTATCCGACGCTAAAGGGGGATATCATTATTGATTGGACACGGCGGATCACCGGTCTGGAGCTTGCTATCATCGTGCCCGAAGGAGCAGAAGCCGAAATCATGTTACCCGAAGTTTTTGTTGTTGAGAACGAGCATGAGATCCTCTCCGCTGGTTCACATCGCATCAACTTCAAAATGCGGCGCTAGCTGGGGGTGCCGTGACGGGCCTTTGTGAATAACAGCGATAGGCACGAATTATGAAAACGGACGCGATGGTAAAGCTCGGTCTTTTCGGCATCGGGCTGGATACGTATTGGCCGCAGTTCAATGGGTTGCGCGACCGACTCCTCGGCTACCAAGGGCAAATCGGCCAAAGGATCAAGAATAATGGCGTCCAACTCGTGGACGCCGGCCTGGTGGACAGCCCGGAGAAAGCGCTCGAAGCGGCGTCGTTGTTTCGCCGGGAAGAAGTCGAGTTTATCTTCCTTTACATCTCGACCTACGCGCTCAACTCGACGGTGTTGCCGGTCGTGCAACACGTTGGTGTGCCAGTCGTGATGCTCAATTTCCAACCGGTTTCTGCCCAGACCATTGCGTGGTTTCATCCGGTTTGGTGCACGCGACCAAACTGTAGCCCAATCGCAGCTACTAGGCACTCTTTGAGATGAGTTTAGCGTAGCTTGAGGCTACTATTTGACGTGGCGGGCGTCGTAGGGTATTGATTTATAAAACCTGCTATTCCTTGGCTGACCCTGAACAACCGTGTGTCGGCGAATCCATACCCGCGTGATTGCGAATTCGCCACCCATACTGGTACTTTGACGCAGAGGCGCGCGTGACGAAATTATCTTCCCTTACGGACCGCGCGGCGGCAAGCAAGGCGCTCGCCGAATATGATAAGATAGCCGACGAGGCCGACGAGGGTCCTGACGACCCTAGATGCGTCGTCAGCGATCTGGCCAACGTGCCATAGACGTGTGCACCATGGACGTGACGGAACAACGTTGGACAAGGGCCTTTTGGATCTCAGCCCGGAAAAGGAGAGCCGATAGGCGAGTATTCCTATTGGCCAGCTTTCAATGCCACGCTATCGGTCAAGCCTTGATTTGACCGCGGGTTTGAAGGCGAGTGGGATCAATCGGCACCCGACCACTCAACTGCAATGCGGGTAATAAAGCGGGTATCAAACAACTGGCGGCGAGAGAAAACGCATATAAAACAGTCCATGTCCCCAGTCTTTGCCGCGTTGGGTGGACGTGGCCTCGCGCCGCGTGCTGGCGCACAAGGTGGCGATTACGCTGGAAGCCGTTCACGCCAAGGAAGTGATCGAGCAAGCCTTTGTCCGGTACGGCGTGCCCGAGATCGTTAACACCGACCAGGGCAGTCAGTTCACGGCCGAAGAATTCACCAGTGTTGTACTGGCCAAGGGCTGCAAGCTGTCCATGGACGGACGCGGCGCTTGGCGGGACAACGTGTTCGTCGAACGCCTGTGGCGCAGCGTGAAGTACGAACGGGTGTACATGAAGGCCTACGACGGTGTGAGCGCGGCACGCGCCGACATTGCCGACTACACGGACTGGTATAACGTTAATCGCCCTCATAGAAGTCTGGAACGCCTCACGCCGACTGAAAAGTACTTGGCCGCCTTGCCGCAGATGAAGCAGGCCGCGTAAGATGAAGTCCCCGGTGCGCCCCGAGTTGCCCACCGCGTCGGTCGGTTCGTCGCAAGCGCCGACCGCCGCCGTGGACAACTCTGCACCTTCCGCAATTCGCCTGGACTCCACTTATAAATCGGGGAAAGTTGTTCAAACAAGCGGAGCCACTTCTGATTTCGCAATGGCGATCTCCAGCAAAAGCTCTATGCGTCAAAACCCAAGAACGAGGCCGAATCACGACGCCGCACTCATCGCGTTTGCCGCTTGATCTCGAAACTGCGCGGCCATAGCCTGATTGCCAAGGTGAAAAATTCTCGCCTCTATCGCGTAACCCTGCGCGGTGTTTCCGCTATGTGGGCTGCCATTTGCTTCCATATCGACTTCCCTAATGCCTTCAATAGGACTCAATCATTCGCGCAGTAGAGGCAATTGTTGCGGAGTAATTGCCTAGTCATAAACCTGATGCTGAGAGAAGAGCCTTGGCTTCTATACCTGATGGCAGGGCTACGTAACGTTGGTACCGCGTACCCAGTTCGTTCAGTACTCCGTCATATCCAGCGCGCGCCAGCATGGAAATGCCAAAAGGAATTCCATCGGGACGAATGCAGGATGGAATTGCCAAAGCGCACAAATTAAGTGGACTGACGCCATAGGTGTAATAGCCGATGTTGTTATTCAGATCAATCGGGTTGGCTTCGAGTTCTGCACATGTGTAAGCGCGCCCAACTGTCGGGGTTACAACGATATCGAACGGCGCAAGCTGAACGGCAGCCGCACGGCGCAGACTAAACATGCGGTAAATGGCATCCAAGACCTCACTGCCCGAATAAGCAGCGCCTTTGGATAGCATCGCCGCGACGGCTGGATGGATGGTCTCAGGCCGCTCACTCAGGATTCGGCCATAGCTGATGGTGCGCTCGGCCAGCAGACCGCTGTCGAATGGCAGATGTGCTGCTTCACGGAGCAGCGAGAAATCAATGTCGTGGCGCATGCCACCGATCGCTTCCAGATTGCGGATAGCCTGTTCGAACGCCTCGCGCGCGTACTCATCACCGAAAAATTGCAACTGGTCTGCGCGAGGAACAGCGAAGCGGAAGTTTTGGGAGATCTTAGCTGTTAGCGAAATGGTATCGGCGTCCTGGCGGCTGAAAGCATCCTGCGCGTCGTAGCCACGAATGCAAGCGAGGACGGTGTAACCATCCTGAACGTCGCGAGCAAAAACGGGTATGCAGTCGAAGAAACGGTTGTTATAAACGGTCCCTCGATTGCTTACCAAACCCAAACTGGGCTTCACGCCGACCACGTTGTTCATGGCAGCAGGTACCCGGCCGGACCCCCCTGTGTCTGAACCGAGCGCAAAGGAAACCAGTCCCGCCGCTACTGCAACACCTGAGCCGGAACTGGAACCGCCGGGCACATACCGCTCGTCAAACGAATTGCGGCAATAGCCGCCGAGACTACGGGTACCGTTCAACCCCGTTGCAAACTGATCCAGGGTGTTCTTGCCCAGCAGAATCGCGCCGGCTTTAAGCGCTTTACTGACACCCGTGGCTGAGACTTGTGGGAGCGAATCGAAACCGCTGCATCCACAAGTCGTTTTCATCCCGGCAACATCTATATTGTCCTTCACGGAGAACGGAATTCCGTAAAGGGGTAATTCATCAATACGACTGCGCTCCATCAATGACCTGGCAACGGAGAGAGCCTGCGCTTCATCGACCAGCTCGGTCCAGACGTATGGATTGGAATAAGCGCGTATTCGACGATAAGCCTCACCTACCAATTCGACGGGCGTGAGACCGCCACTGGCATAGGCGTGACGTAAGGAATCAATGCCGAAATCAATATGTGTATTTTTCATGGCGGAAAAGGAATCGTTAAACGCATTCGGGTTGGGATTTACTAAAGGCGCTCATTTTTCTGTCGACGCGTACGGCATAGCGGAATAAATCGCCGCGATGGAAAAGGTGCTCCTGCGTTAGAAGTGGGCCGCCCTATTTTTCACCCAGGATGTCGATGGTGGCCTGCGCAACAACCTTGGCGGCAGCAATCAGGTCGGCGATAGTGACGTTCTCGTCGGCGTTCATAGCGCGCATGCCGTCGCCCGGACTGAACATCGCCACCGGGATGTTGCCAAGCGTATTGATCCAGGAAGCGTCCGTGCCCGCATCTTTGACGCCGATAGCAGGCTTGCGTCCCATCACCTTCTCGAACGCACCGCAGACCGCGGTTACGATCGGTTCATCCTCGTTGATTTCGTAACCCGGCCACCACACCAGTTGCTCGATCGTCGCATCGAACTTGGGATGACGCGCATGCAACCGGTCGAGCAGCTCTTGGAATTCCCGCCTGACGTCGGCAGGATTCTCGCGAGGAAGCAGCCGCCGGTCGACTTCGATAGCGCACTTGTTGGGTACCATGTTCGATACCGTGCCGCCGTGTATCGTCCCCACGCTGAGGGACGGAATGCCAAGCCGCGGGTGCTTGTTGCGTTCAGCAATCTCGCGTGCCAGCCCCTGCAGTTCGGCGATCACCAGCATCATGTCCTCAATCGCGTTGTGTCCCAGCCACGGACGCGCGCCGTGGGTCGCGACGCCCCTGGTAGTGATGCCGAAGGTGAGGCGGCCCTTAGTGGCGATCTCGACCTGCATCGTCGTCGGCTCGGCGACCAGCGCCATGTCGGCTTTCAGGCGGCCGAGCTTGCCCAGGTATTGCATGCCGAGCTTTCCGCCGACTTCCTCGTCGCAGCTAAAAATCAATAGCAGCTTGCCGCGCAGCGGCACGGCGAGTTCCTTCAGCAACTTTACGGTAACAAGGATGGTTGTCAGCCCCGACTTGGTGTCGATGGTGGCGCGGCCGTATACCTTGCCATCGTGGATTTCGGCGGCAAAGGGCGGGTGAGTCCAGTATTCGAGCGGCCCGGGCGGGATCATGTCCAGGTGGTCGTTCAGCAATAGTGTCGGACCGGGCTTGCCGCTGTCCCAGGTACAGACCAGATTGGGTCGGCCCGGCTCTGCTTCCAGCCGCTCCACGTCCAGGCCCAGCGACTGGAGATAGTCGGTGATGAACTGCGCGATCGCAGTTTCATTGCCGGTTATCGAAGGTATGCGCACCAGCGCCTGCAGAAGCTCGACGATTTCGGCCGCGTGGCCGTCGACCCACTGGTAGATTTTGCTGTCGTTGATCACAATGACGTTCCCTCAATTTAGTCTGTAAAAAAATAGGCGGATCAGGGCACAGCTGCGCGGTGGTCGTCCGCGCCGGCAGCCCTCCGATCATCGCGATCGCGCCAGCATCAACATTCCCGTAATCACGCACAAACCCGCAGCCGTGCGCCGCAACGCGGTCACGCTGGCCGCGTGCGCAGCGCGAGTGCCAGCCAGCGTGCCCGCCAATTCGAACAACATTACCCAGCCGGCAAGCAGGAAATCGATCGAACCGTACTGCAGATTGCCCAGTGTGCCAAACAGCGCAGCGACGATCTGCAGCACCTGGCTCGCGCCGATGGCCGCAAGCGGCACGAAACCCAATACCAGCATCATCGGCACCGAAAACAGCGGTCCGCCCGCGCCGGACAGGCCGGAGCCGAAACCCGCGAGCGCACCCACGAGCAAAAGCATCAACTGCTGCCGGCGGGAGCGGCCGTCGCGGTAGCCCGTCTTTTCGTGCCGAGTAGGCAGCAGAATGTAAGCCCCGGCGAAGACGATGACGAGCGCAATGATCAGCGTCAGCGCATGGGCATCGACCATGGCATTCACCCTGGCCCCGAGGTAGCTGAAAATCAGCGCTCCGGCGAGTACCGGGCGCGTGATGGTCCAGTCGATGGAGCCGCGGCGCTGGAACAACCAGGTGCCGGCGAACCCGGGAAGCAGAAAAGAGAACAAGGCTGTGGCCGTAGCCTGATGAATGGGTACGCCGCCAAGCCAGACCAGCGCCGGAATCAGCAGGATACCGCCCACGCCCACGGCGCCAATAAAAAATCCAACCGCCATGGCGATTGCAGCAAGCGCCAGCCATTCACCGACGCTCATGCCCGCCTCACAAGCGCGGCGGCCGCCGGCAGCCAGTTAGCTCGACTTGGCCGAAGCCCGGTATCTAGCCGCCGCCGGCAGTTCAAGCCCATACGCCACTTGATCACTCCTTCTCCTTTTTGAGCCAGCACAGTTGCTGTCTTACAGCGTGATCTTCACCCTAACGCGGGCCTTGGCTTCGTTCATCTGCGCCACGGCTTCGGCCAGGTCGGCGCGCACGGGCATACCGCCTCGCACCACCACTTCGCCATTCACCATCACGGTGTCGACATCGCAACCATCGCCGTTATATACGAGGTACTTGATCGGGTCATCGTAGCCCGCGGCGCGGGGCTTCGACAGGCTGGTCATCACGATATCCGCCTTGCAGTCCGGCGCAAGGCGACCCAGATCGTCGCGACCGAGCGCACGCGCGCCGCGCACCGTCGCCAGGTCGAAGGCTTCCATCGCGGTGGTCGCCTGCTGGCTTTGCTCGGCCAGTTTGCAGCCGATGGCCGCGGCGCGCATTTCGTGAATCATGTCCATCGGATGCGTGTCGGTCCCCAGCGCCACATTTACACCTGCGCGAAGGAATTTCGCATAGGAATTCATGAGGGTTCCTTGTCGCATCTTTACCCATGGCAGGTGTACGACGCTCGTACCCGAGTCGGCGAGCAGAGCGAGCTCCTCTGGCGGAATCGTACTGATGTCGTTGGTCTCGGCGAGGAACATGCCGTGCCCGACCATGAAATCGCGCCCAAGCAGGCCAACGCGTTCCAGGTAGCGGATAGTGGACTGGCCCTGCGTGTCGCGAATTCGGCGGAATTCGGAGGGCGACTGTCCGGCGTGCAGCTGGATAGGAAGTCCCGCTGCGGTAGCGATGCGGCGGGTCTCGGCGAGCATGTCGGAATCGCAGGTATCGACCTGTCCGGGCGCGAGCATGGTGCGCAGCAGATCGGCATGGCGGCCGTTCAACGCCTTGCAAAATGCCATGCACGCCTCCATGCGCGCGCGCCCGCCGTCCGGATAGTCGTAGTAGCCGACCTTGCCCGCGGGGTCTCCGCGCCAGTAGCCGCGGCGGTAACGCGGCGCACTGTAGCAGCGCAGGCCGAGCCCGACGGCGATCTCCGCAACTTCACGCGCGTTGTCGAGGTCGGCCGAGCCAGCGAGCTCCATGTCGTAGCCCAACTCGACAATTGTGGTAGTGCCCGAGAGCAGCGCTTCGAGCAACAGCAGTCTTGCGCCGATGCAGGCATCGCGCGCATCAATGGCATTGCGCACCGCGGGTAGCACGCGATAAAGGTTGCCGTAATCCTTCGGGCCTGAGCTCTCCTCCAGGAAGTCGCGCGTGAAGGCGGTATCGGTGACGTGCGAGTGCATGTTGACAAAGCCCGGCAGCACCACCATGCCCGCCGCGTCGATCTCCCGCGCAGCGGGAGCGTCCTCGCCTACTGACACGATACGGTTGCCTTCGACGATCACCGTCGCGCGCTGCAGCACCCGGTGCGCTCCATCCATCCACGCAAGAACTTTGCCGTTGCGAATCGCGATGCGCCCGGTCATGCCTTACTCCACATTGATGTTTCCCACACGGATCACCTTGGGCCATTTGCACGCCTCGGCGTCGATGTAACGGGTGAACTGTCTGCGCGCGCCACCGGCGATCTCCGACCCAAGGGACAGGATGGCCAGCGCGTCGACTGCCGGCTCACTCTGGTTTAGTTGCATAAAAGCTCTTTGCTGATCCTGTTGCGTTGAGCGAGATGTCATCTCGCCGGGTGCCTTAAATGACGCTACGCTCGACGCGCATGCGGTACTGGAATGCGTCGCCGCGGTAGTAGAGGTACTCGAAGTCGAGCGGCACGCCGTCGGTCGTGCAGGTCAGGCGCTGGATGCGCAGTATCGGCGCACCGTCGCTGATGCCTAGCAGCCGGGCGAGCCGCTCGTCGGCGGTGGTCGCCTCGATGCTCAGTTCCGCGTGGCCGAGCGCCAGGCCGTAGTCGTCTTCGAGGATGAGAAAAATGTCGCGCGTGGCGAGGTCTTCCTTCGCAAGGCGTTCGCCCAGCGCGCGCGGCAGGTACGTCACATCGAGCGAGATCGGCTCGCGATTCAGGTAGCGAACCCGCCGGATCTCGGCGACCTTGTCGCCGCGCGCGGTCTTCAACATCGTCGCGACCTGTTTGTCGGGCGCGAGGTAGCGCAACCCGATTAGTTTGTTGAATGTTTCATACCCGTGCCGATCCATGGCTTCGCCAAAACCTTGCAGGCGCGCCAAGTCCTGGAAGGCCTTTGGCTTGGACACGAACGCGCCCTTGCCGTGGATCTTGAAGATCAATCCTTCCTTCTGCAGATCGTGCAGCGCCTGGCGCACCGTGATCCGGCTCACGCGGAACGTCGCAATCAGCTCGCTCTCGGTCGGAAGCTGCGAGTGCGGCGCGTTAGTGCCGTCGAGGATGCGGGTGCGCAGCGATTCGCGGATCTGCGTGTGCAGCGGCAGGTGGGAGATTGCCGCGGCGGCTGGTTTGCGGTGTGCGCGACTAATTATGACGAGCGCCCCGAGTTAGCCCAGGATCGCATTCAGGAGTTCTTCACGCGCCTGCCCGAAGGCCTGGGTCGCGCGCACGTGGCGACCCTCGCCGCCTACGGCCTTCGCGGAGAATCCGAACCTGCGATCAAGTGCGATGCGCCCCGGCCGCTTCGACAGGACCAGGACGCGCGTGCCGAGGTAGATCGCCTCATCGACGCTGTGGGTAATGAAGATGACGGTCGCGCCCTCCTCGCGCCAGATCCGCAGGAGTTCGTCCTGCATCACCTCGCGCGTCAGGGCGTCGAGTGCCCCGAAGGGCTCATCCATGAGCAGGAGCGCCGGCTTATTGATGAGGACCCGGGCGATGGCGACGCGCTGCTGCATCCCCCCCGAGAGTTCATACGGCGCGCGTTCTTCGAAGCCATCGAGACCGACCCGCTTGAGGTACTCGTCGGCGAGCTGCCGCCGCGCGGTTTTATCCACGCCGCGCATGCGCGGCCCGAACTCGACGTTCTCGCGCACCGATAACCAGGGGTAGAGCGTCGGTTGCTGAAAGACGACGCCGCGGTCGGCATTGGGACCATGGCTGGGATGCCCGTCAACCAGGATCTCGCCGTCGCTGGGCGATTGAAAGCCAGCGATGAGACGAAGCAGCGTGGTCTTCCCGCACCCGGAGGGGCCCAGGATCACCACGAACTCGCCGCTGGCGACGTGCAACTCGATGTCCGCCAGGGCTTCCACGACAACGTCGCCCGATAGGTAGCAGTGACTGACCTGCCGTACCGCGAGCAGGTCGGTGCTGGACACCGGACCGGCGCCGACGGGGGCGGCCGTCGGCGCGTCATTCATTTGCATGTGCCCCTATTTGCACGCGCCGTTCGCTGCGGCGGTGACGAAGCTCGCATCGATGATGCCATGAGCGTCCGGGAGCTGGGTCACCGGGGTCGCGCTCTTGGCATTCGCCCACGCCACCACTTCCTTGATCGCGCCGGCGAGGTTCGTCGCGTTGTTTCCCATCCATCTGGTCATGGCGTCCTTGGGTGACAGGTACTCCCGCGTCTTGAACACCTGTTCGGCCGTCGCCTGATCGCCATTGAGCAGATCGGTGAAAACCTTCAACGCGTCCTGATGATGGGTCAGGATGAAGTCGTTCGCCTTTGCGATCGCGCAGACGTAGGCCTGGATGGCGGCAGGATGATCCTTGATGACGGCTTCGGACGCCACGACTGCTGCGAACGGGTTGGTGGTGTCGAGCGCATGGCCACCGGCTGCGAGCATCGAGCTCCGGACCGGATCCCAAATGTAACCGCCCGCGATGTCGCCCCGCTTGAACGCCCCGAGCATGGCGGTCCCGGCCATGTTGATGGTCTTGACCGAGCTGGGATTCACGCCGTTCTTCTTCAGGTAATCGCTGAAGGACTGATCACCGGTCGTCCCGGTCGTAACGGCGACCGTCTTGCCAACAAGATCCTGGGGCCGTTTGATCGCGGGGCCGACGACGAGCGCCTGGCTGAACGTATACTCCACGTAGATGACCTTGAGCGGCATAGACTTCAGAAGCGCAAGGGCCAGGGGGGGCGTGCCGATCCCTCCGGCGAGTTGCATCGACCCCCCCACCATCTCCTGGAAGGCGGTGACTCCCGACTCGACGCTGGAAAAGCGGATGTTCGATGCGAAGAGCCCGTACTTCTGTCCCACGGTTTCGGGGTTCGGACCCTTGAAGTAGCCGACCGTCAGTGCGGGCGTGTCGGCGGCTGCCTGCGCGGTTACCGTGCCACAGGCGACGGCCACGAGCGAGGCCGCCAGCGCTAGCCCGAGGATTCGGGTACATTTTCGATTCGTTGTCACGTGCATTTTCTGTGTCTCCCATTCTTCAGATGTTAAACCGATTAGATAGAACCCGACCCATCACACCTTCCCCTTCCACGGCACCAACTTCGCCTCCATGGCGCGCAGCAGTCGATCAATGCTCAGCGCGATGGCCGCGATGCAAACCATGCCGACAAACACCACGGAAGTTTCCAGGTAACTGCTCGCCTGCCAGATCAGCCAGCCAAGACCGCGTTCGGCCGCGATCATCTCGACGGCCACGAGCGAACTCCAACCGGCCGCAGTCGCGATGCGCGCGCCCGTGAGAATCCCCGGCAGCGCGGCCGGGAGCACGACGTGGAGCATGACCTGTCGGCCGCTCGCGCCCAAGCTGCGGGCGGCCAACGCCATGTCCGCTTGGACGCCGAGCACGGCACCCATCGTGGCGATCGAGACGATGGGCACGGTCGTGACGACGAGCAGGAGCACCTTGGGGAATTCGCCGATACCGAACCAGATCACCAGGAGCGGGATCCATGCGAGCGGGGGGACGGGTCGGAGACCTTCGATAAGCGGATCGACCAACGCTTTGATGGTCCGGTTCATGGCCATCGCCAAGCCCAGCAGCAGGCCGATCGCAAGGCCGACGAAGTAGCCGAGGAGGACACGCACCGTGCTGATCACGATGTCGTCCCAGAGCGAAACGCCCTGGAAAGAGCCGAAGGCCAGCCCGATCGCCGCATGCGCGACCGCACTGGGCGAGGGCAGCAAGACGGGCGAATGAATGATCCGGCTCAGGACCTCCCAGGCAAGGAGGACCCCGGCGATTGAGAGAAAGGAGAAAAAGAGCGGTGGCGTGCGCCGACTCCTTAGCGATTGTTTCGTCCGGGCTGGCTTCTCACTGAATGCTGGGAGCGTCGGGTGCGGAGGATTCATCGTCGTCGCCAATGCGCTTGCCTACGCGCCGAGTTGAGTTGTTCTACTTGTCATAATAAGCAGTGAAGCAAGCTTACATAAGCGTTTCCCTGTTTGCAAGGGCCTTTCTGCGCTGGATTTTCTGCGGTCATGACCATTGGCGCGATGGACTGTCAGAGGGCGACTACCCAGATAATCGTTAAGCAGGGCGGAGATTATCTTTTGTCGGTCAAGGATTGGGCTCACCCCGAAATTTTTCGTCATTCCCCTTTCGGACGGTATTTGCTCATGGGGTTTATAAGCGCCGTCAAGAATCCGCGTCCGCAGGATTTCCTTGATCTGCGTATAGAGCGGCACAGGGGAAAGGAAAATCACCTTTTTCGAATCAACCATTGTTTGCTTTCCGGAGACATGTCCACTTGTAATGACGAGTCATAATAAGCAAACGCTATGCCAACCAGCCCCCGGAGCCGATGATTTGGTGTATTGCGATGATTACCGTGCGGTTATTTTTGATTAACCGGGTTGATCAAGCCCCGACCAATCGACTCATCGCGCCCAAGATCAGTGCGCAACCAGTCACCCCCGCACCAAATGGGACCAGCGTACTATATCTCGTTAGCCCTCAATACCGTACTGTTGGCGGCGAAGTTGCAGTATCGCCGGAGCAAACCACGCAGGCGATTGCCGGATTGGTGGCGCTCTCGGGGAGCGCTCAAGAATAGGCTCAAGTCGCGGGCGTGGTGTCGATGACTCACCAGCAATTCGAAACGCGGGCGAAGGATCCCGGCAATCGTCGAGGCTCCGCATGTCGCGGTGTCGTGGCTGTTGCGGCAGCGACAGCTTCGAGGCAGCGAAAATATTCCGGTATGGTGTGCGCGGGCCACGATATAAGTCGGACGGGAGAGCTGTATTCGAAATTCGGCGTAACGCCGCAACGGTGATCGACCGTGCGTGGTGGATTGCTGGCCAACTGAATAGCCGGGCTCTTCTCTCGTTCGGTCTGACCTCGTCTTGCTATCGCGTTGAGCAGCGAATTATCGGTAGTGCGTACGGTCATGCGTTGCCGGCGGGCGGTAGCCGATTCAAGGGGTGCCGCTGCCATGCCGAGGCATCGTAGCGTTCGCCCTTGGCGAACATGGCCCAGAGGATGCGTGCATGCTTGTCGACGATGGCAATCAATGTCTTGTGGTAGCTATCAACTGATTAACGCTATGCAACCGTCGACAGGCCCACCTCACGAAAGATGATGACCCATTGCGTGGGCGCGGCAATCAATTCGAGCTTGACACTCCGGGAAGTCCTTGGAAACAGAATAGGGCACAGAACTGACACTCGTCCGCTTCCGGCATTAGAGGAGGCGGTCAAGAAAATCGCTTCTCCGACATCGGGTCGCCCATTATCTTTCCGGAGAGATAGCGTGGCGCTTGCTTCCGCCTACCTTCGGGTAAATTTCTATCCAACCATGATGGGCCGGCAGCGACTATTCCATGCGTGGTGGCTTAAAGAACGGCGCGGCGTCGAGCAGGGCCTTCAGCAGGTGATCGGCACACGTTGCCACACGTCCGCAGGAATACGCGAGCCGGAAAGGCTCGCGCCAAAGACGTGCTGTCTATCGCCTGGGCCGATGTGCGTCAATTAGGCACGACTGAAAAGCGCGCGTAGCGCGCGAAGGCTCGGGCGAGCGCCGCAATATGCCAAAAAAACTGCACCTATAACGAAGCAGGCTCGGATTGATCGCGCGCATCTGACCCAGACCGACAAATCCGGCGGCGTAGTGGTCGGGGAGAAAGCCCAGGAACCTGCCTGACAGGATGAGGGTGGCAATCCCCTCCTGGTCAAAGGCGGTTGCCTCGCGGTGTAGGCGCATCCGCTGACTGAGTTCCATATTGGGTGAGTGGTAACCCAAGCCGGCAAACTGATGTGCCGCGAGACTGTCCCAACCCATGCCTTTAGCTGGCGCATCGAACAGGGGATGGCGCACTCCGCAGTACAACAACATGGTTTCTTCGAACAACTCGTCATAGGTCAAACTATCCGAGGTTCGATGGCCTGGAATGACCCCAACGTGGAACTGCCCGTCAATCACCCCGCGCTCAATCGTGTTGATGTTCGTAACATGCAGATTGAGTGCTACGTCGGGGGCGCGTTCGCAAAACAAGGCGATTGCCTGCGCGATGTGCGCCGCCGGATTACTGGATGTCTTGTCGAATACTGCGACATTAAGATGCCCGCCCATGCGGCGATGAATTTCGTCCACGCTAGCGCGAAATGCGTCGGTCGAAGTCAGCAACTGCAGCACCTCGGCGTAAATTCGCTCACCTTCCGCGGTTAGCGAAAAACCGGCGCGGCCACGCCGGCACAAAGTCAAACCAAGACGTATTTCGAGGTCCTTGATATGTCGACTGATGGTCGAGACGCCTATGTTGAGGTCCAGTTCCGCTGCAGCCATGCCGCCGCAGTCGGCCACGGCCTTAAATACTCGCAAAAGGCGCAGATCCATGTCGCCTAGCTGCCCCAGCAATGCGCGACTCTTTGCTTTCATGGATATGAAACTGAACAGTGATAATTTGACATTTATGATAGTAACAGCCCGCGACATTATGTGCCCAGCCGCTTTTGCAAACCGCAACTACCGGAGCTCAAAATGAATGTAAACGATGCCCAGCATCTGCAGGTAGCAAATGCGCCGCGCATGGATGCCGCCTGGCTCGACGCACATTGGATGCCCTATACCGGCAACCGCGATTTCAAGGCACACCCGCGTATGATGGTTAGTGCGCAGGGGTGTTACTACACTATGTCCGACGGGCGCCGGGTCCTGGACGGTCTGTCCGGCTTGTGGTGCTGCGGTCTGGGCCACGCACGGCCTGAAATTATCGCCGCAGTCCACAAACAGATCGCCACGCTGGACTATTCACCCGCGTTTCAATATGGTCACCCGCTGTCGTTTGAGTTGGCCAACAAAATCAAGGAACTCACGCCCGCTGGACTGGACTACGTATTTTTCACAGACTCGGGTTCCGAATGCGCCGATACATCGCTCAAGATGGCGCGCGCTTACTGGCGCACTAAGGGGCAGGCAGGCAAGACGCGCTTCATCGGCCGCGAAAAGGGTTATCACGGCGTCAACTTCGGCGGAGTCTCCGTAGGCGGTATCGCGGCCAACCGCAAGGCATTTGGCCAAGGCATGGAAGCGGACCACCTGCCGCACACGCAGCTCGCAAGCCACGCTTTTTCACGTGGCATGCCGCAGGAAGGCGTGGAACTTGCGGATGAACTGCTCAGGATTATTGCCCTACATGATGCGTCCAATATTGCGGCCGTGATCGTGGAGCCTTTCTCGGGCTCGGCTGGTGTCCTAATTCCCCCGGTCGGCTACCTGCAGCGACTGCGTGAAATCTGTACTGCCAACAATATCCTGCTGATATTTGACGAAGTCATCACTGGATTTGGACGTGCCGGCGCCTACACCGGATCCGACGCTTTTGGCGTGACGCCCGACCTTCTCAACATTGCAAAACAGGTCACCAACGGCACGCAGCCGCTCGGGGCAGTGGTTGCAAAGAAGGAAATCTATGACACCTTCATCGCTGCCGGCGGGCCGGATTACATGGCGGAATTTGCGCATGGTTACACCTACTCGGCGCATCCGGTGGCCTGCGCTGCGGGCATCGCCACACTCGACGTGCTGGTCAAGGAGGACATGATCAGCCGCGTCAAGTCGCTGGCCCCGTATTTTGAGCAGGCGGTACACAGCCTCAAGGGCGTCAAACACGTCACCGATATTCGCAACTATGGCATGGCCGCAGGCCTGACGATCGACGCGTTGCCTGGTGAGCCAGCACGAAGGCCATATGAAATTGCCATGAAGTGCTTGGAGAAGGGCTTCTACGTACGTTACGGCGGCGACACGATCCAGCTCGCGCCGCCCTTCATCATCGAGAAGTCCGAGATCGATAGCCTGATCAACGCCCTCGGCGACGCCCTGCGTGAAACACCGTGATCGATTACTTGCTCCCGACCTAGATTCGTAACATGTACAACGATCTATCCTGCCAGCCCGGCTCTGGTTCAGTTACCACGCTACCCACCATTGGCCACCTAATAGACGGCAAACTGGTGGACGGCGGCGGCCGCTCACAAGACATATTCAACCCCGCAACGGGAAAAGCAGAAAAGCGCCTGTTGCTCGCCGACAAGGCCACTGTCGATCTGGCAATTGCGTCTGCCCGAACGGCCTATCCGGCCTGGCGCGCGACGCCACCCCTCAAGCGCGCCCGGGTCATGGGCAAATTCAAGCAACTGCTGGAAGAAAACGCGGACATGATCTGCGCGCTTCTCACGGCCGAACATGGCAAGGTGGCGGGCGACGCGATGGGTGAATTGCAACGCGGCATAGAAAACGTCGAATACGCCACTTACGCCCCCGAGTTGCTCAAGGGCGAACATAGCAAGAATGTGGGGCCATCGATCGACTCCTGGAGCGAGTTCCAGCCGCTGGGCGTGACAGCGGGAATCACGCCTTTCAACTTTCCGGTGATGGTGCCATTGTGGATGTGGCCGATGGCCGTGGTGTGTGGCAACACCTTTATTCTCAAACCTTCGGAGCGCGACCCGTCAAGCGCCTTGCTGGTGGCCCAATTGGCACTCGACGCAGGTTTGCCGCCTGGCGTGGTCAACGTAGTGAACGGCGACAAGGAAGCGGTCGACATCCTGTTGACCGACAAGCGCATTCAGGCAGTCAGCTTTGTTGGTTCGACACCGATCGCGGAATATGTGTATGCCACTGGCTGCGCCAGCGGCAAGCGCGTTCAGGCTTTGGGCGGCGCCAAAAACCATGCGGTTGTGATGCCAGACGCCGACGTGCCCAATGCCGTCAGCGCGATGATGGGGGCCGCTTTCGGGTCCTGCGGTGAACGCTGTATGGCGGTGCCGCTGATCGTCGCGGTAGGGGAGGCTACGGCAGAAGCCATGATCGCCGGCCTGAAAGCCGAAATTGCAAAGGTGAAGGTAGGCCCCGGCAACGACCCGAACAACGACATGGGACCACTGGTGAGCAAACCGCACTTTGAGAAGGTCAAAGGCTATGTCGACCAGGGTATAGCCGAAGGTGCGACGCTTTTGGTGGATGGGCGCGACGTCAAGGTGCCGGGCCATGAAGAAGGTTACTTCGTGGGCCCGTGCCTGTTTGACAACGTCAAGCCGGGAATGAGCATCTACCGGGAGGAGATTTTTGGCCCGGTACTGGGAATCGTGCGTGTCGCGACATTGCAGGAAGCAATGGACTTGATCGACCGGCACGAATACGGCAATGGTACGTGCATATTCACGAGAGACGGTGAAGCTGCACGTTATTTCAGCGACAACATTCTGGTTGGTATGGTGGGCGTCAATGTGGCGCTGCCGGTTCCAATCGCATACCACTCGTTTGGAGGCTGGAAGCGTTCGTTGTTTGGCGACCTACACGCCTATGGGCCGGATGCTGCCCGCTTCTACACAAAGCGCAAGACCATCACGCAACGCTGGCCATCCGCCGGTGTACGCGAAGGCGCGGTGTTCAGCTTCCCGTCCAACCGATGATTCAGAACGTCAAGGCCCTCGACGCATCAAGCGTGAGCACTTTGGTCAAGATGTGCGGCAGCACGGAATCCAGGTTCCCGCAATGCCAAGCGAAATTGATCGGGAGCACCCTGGAGGCCACCGCGTTGATCAGTTGGCCGTGGGAAAGTATCGGCTGCACGTGCAGGTAAAGAATACATAGCAATCCCGGCCACAACACAAGCAGAACTGGAGAAGTAGCATGCGCATCGGACTACCCAAAGAAATCAAGAACCATGAATACCGCGTGGGCCTTACGCCCGCCAGCGTACGCGAGCTGACCTCGCACGGACACAAGGTGCTGGTGCAGTCTGGTGCGGGTGCCTCCATCGGCCTAACCGACGACCAGTACCGGGCAGCCGGCGCTGCCTTGGCGACCGACGCCGCGGACGTGTTCGCGGAATCCGACATGATTGTGAAAGTGAAGGAGCCTCAACCGTCGGAATGCGCCATGTTGCGACCAGGCCAGATTCTGTATACCTACCTGCACCTGGCGCCGGACCCGGCACAGACTGCCGGCCTGGTCAAGTCTGGCGCGGTATGTATTGCCTATGAGACCATCACCGGACCAGGGGGAGGCTTGCCATTGCTGGCGCCCATGAGCGAGGTGGCGGGCCGCATGGCAGTGCAGGCCGGTGCTGGGCATCTGGAGAAGTCCAAAGGTGGCATGGGTGTGTTGCTGGGGGGGGTACCCGGCGTGCCGGCTGGCCATGTGGTCGTGATAGGCGCCGGTGTCGTCGGCACCAATGCACTGCAGATGGCCGTTGGCCTGGGCGCGCGCGTCACGGTGCTGGACAAGAACGTGGGACGCTTGCGCCAGCTCGACCTGGTGTTTGGCAGCCGGATCAGCACGTTGTACTCAACCGCGCAAAGCCTGGAGGAGTCGGTGCTCGATGCTGAACTGGTAATCGGCGGCGTGCTGATTCCCGGCGCGGCGGCGCCTAAGCTGATCACACGCGACATTGTTGGCCGCATGAAGACGGGCTCCGTAATTGTTGACGTAGCGATTGACCAAGGTGGATGTTTTGAAACGTCACACGCCACCACCCACGCCGACCCGATCTACATTGTGGATGGCGTGGTTCACTACTGCGTGGCCAATATGCCGGGCGCCGTAGCGCGCACATCGACCTTTGCTTTGAACAATGCGACGATCGCGCATGCATTGTCGCTTGCCAACAAGGGCTGGAAGCAGGCGCTAAAAGACAACGCGCATCTGAAGAACGGACTTAACGTGGCCCAAGGCCGAGTTACGTGTGAAGCGGTAGCGAGAGAACTGGACTATGACTACGTGTGCGCAGATACGCTCCTGCACTGACGTTAATCCGACACTGGAATGTCGCGCAGCGAGTGCGAATACGCAATACTCAAATAATCACGTACAAAAAACGCCTCACCAGCGTTCAGAACTATGCTTATCCGCTGGCCACCACAACCTTAATTGGAATGCGCATGGCTCAACTACGACCCAAAGCGACCTCGCGACTTCTCTCGGAAACTGACCGCCTTGTCGCGACAGAGTGGCGTTTCGCGCCTGGAGCGGAGACGGGGTGGCACCGGCATGCGCGTGACTACGTCGTTGTGGTGCTTACGAAGGGGGATCTGATGCAAGAGACGGCCAATGGCGAGATCGTGAATAAGCTCGCGTTCGGCCAGACATACACGCGAGGGGCCGGCGTGGAACACAACGTGGTGAATCCGAATCCGCACGAGTTCGTGTTCGTCGAAGTGGAACTGAAATGAAGCCCCCCCTGCCGGGCACTTGGGGGCGCTCTTGCACTCAAGTTGCTGCTCCTTCCTGCTTTTTTTTGCCGTTATATTGTTCGCCGCGAAGCGCCGGGTTCACGGCGTGGTCGGCTGGTTGGGTTTCTCTCGCTGATCTCGCCGACCCCCCGCCCGAAAGACGGCTCGTGTCCCTGTCTTCAGACCGGTGCCGTTAGTCGGCGGCGCGCCTGCGGACCCCAATACCAGTTCGCACCTGGCGACATCGCGATGACATTCTTTCTTCGAGTTTTCCGGAAATATGGCCATGACGCACCCCGCCATACCCCGAGCGCTTCTAAGGCGAGCTTGCCACGTCTCCCGAGGTGTCAACTATCGTTGGCATCAATTCGCCTTAAAAAACGCCGTATTGGCAGGGAGTAAGCTCATGGCCTAACGAAACCGACACAGCAATCGCTCACTAATTCCTCAACCCAAGTGTCTTAAATGCATTGACATGTTCCGGAGGTCTGCAATGAAACTCATCCGCGCAATCGCAATTTTCGCCATGACTGCATTAGTATCCAATATCGCATTCGCTCAGGCATTCCCGAGCAAGTCGGTGCGCTTGATCGTCCCGTATCCGCCTGGAGGCGCGACGGACATTACTGCGCGCATTCTCGCTAAGGCGCTTAGCAGTAAATGGGGACAATCGGTAATCGTGGAAAACCGCCCAGGCGCATCCGGGATGATTGGCGCCGACGCGGTGGTGAAGTCAAAGCCCGACGGCTATACGCTTTTGGTCGCTTACTCACCGGAAGTCACCCTCGACAAACTGTTTTTTCCTAACATGACCTACGATCCAGAGCGCGATCTGCTGCCAATCACGCTGCTGACCTCGAGCCCGTTGGTGCTGGTAGTCCATCCCTCGGTCCCCGCGAAGTCTGTGGGAGAGCTGATCGCGTTAGCGAAGTCGAAACCAGGGGCGGTCAATTACGCGTCTCCCGGCATCGGCGGACAGCAGCACCTTGCGGCCGCAGATCTCGGACTTGTCACCGGAGCCAAATTGACGCACATACCGTATAAGGGGACCGGCCCGGCGATGACGGACCTGCTTGCCGGTCGGGTGCAGATGTTTTTTGCTTCAATCGCACCGCTCCTTCCGCATTTGCGCTCCGGAGAACTCGTCGCTCTCGGTATCGCCGACGTAAAGCGCTCTCCTTTGCTGCCAAATGTACCCACGTTCAGCGAGCAGGGGATCATGCACTTCGAATTCGTCAATTGGTTCGGCCTGCTCGCACCTGCTGGAACACCATCCGGGTTGATCGAGCAGCTAAATCGCGACGTTGTGGCTGTGATGCATCAGGAGGACACTATGAAGTTGCTCGAGACACAAGGCTTGGAGGTTCGCACCGGGACTCCGAAGGAGTTCGCCGATTACATGCGGGAAGAGCTGACGAAGTACGGTAAGATCGCGCGCGCGGCGAACGTCAAAATCGAGTAAGGCGAAGTCATGTTGCATTGCGAACCAACGAGGTATTCGCAATGCCGGGCCCGGTAGCAAATGCATGTTTCCCCGATGCAGTATCGGGGCAGCATGCCGCGCAGTTCGCTTGCGGACCGTTGCTGCCTGTCGGCACGGCAGGCAGTTCCGTCTCCGCTAATCAGGTTCAATCGGAAAAGGAGCAAGGTCGATGTCTGATGTTAGGCGAAATCAAGAGCAGCATGGCGCGCGCGAACCATCGGGCAAGAGGCTATTCACCTTTGCGGTCGTCGCCGATACGCATGTGAACGAGCACGAGGAACGCTCCACCTCGCCGTTTGAAACCAACGCGCGCGCCAACGGCCGGGCACGCTACGCCATCGCCGAAATCGCCGCGCTCGATCCTGTCCCCGAGTTTGTTGTGCACCTGGGCGACATCGTGCACCCGATGCCCGGACTACCGGTATTCGGCGAGGCGGCGCGTCGCTTCAAGGAGATCGCGGCCGCGCTGCGGGTACCGCTTCACTTTGTTCCGGGTAACCACGACGTGGGCGATAAGGCAGTGGACTGGATGCCGGCGGACATCGTTTGCTCGGACTACGTTTCGCGCTACCGCGAGACATTCGGCAAGGATTACTACGCGTTCGACTGTGGTCCGCTGCACGGAATAGTGATAGACGCGCAATTGATAAACTCGGGGCTGCCGGAGGAGGTCGAACAGCGCGCTTGGCTCGAATCCGAACTCAGCGCCAGCACCGGCCGGCGGATTTTCGTCTTCATTCACTATCCGCCCTACGTACTCGCGCCCGATGAGCGCAGCACCTACGACAACATCGATCAGCCAGGACGTCAGTGGCTGCTCAAACTGCTGCGCGATCACGGCGCCGAGGCGATGTTTGCCGGGCACGTACACAACTTCTGGTATGACGTGCATGGCGAGACCGAGATGTATCTGCTGCCCTCAACTGCGTTCCTCAGACACGACTACAGTGAGTTCTACCGCGTGGACCCAGCCAACGAGTTCGGCCGCGGCGACGTCGGCAAGTTCGGTTACTGCGTAGTGGACGTGCACGAGCGTGGGCACGTGATGCGCCTTGTTCGCACCGACGGGCGAACGCTACGACCCGGTGCAGCTTACGCGCCGCGCCGCGTGCCTCCGCCGGCGAACGTGAAGACTGCGCCTTTCACCGGTGTTGGAGTTGAACTGAGACATCCTTGGGCGGAGATTCTCGAGATTCCGTCTACGGGAGGGGTGCAGGAGTTCGGGCGCAAGCCCGCGCGCAACGACTATCCAGTGATGGCGCTGTGGGAGATGGGCGCCAGGTTGCTAAAGGTCCCCGATCACGATCTTACGCAGGTTGCTGTGCGCGAGCGGATGAAGCTGATGCGCGCTGTAGGACATCGCTTCATCGCCACGTCGTTCGGTGTTCCGCACGACAACTTCGCTGCGGCGCTGGACGAGGCCCCGGGGATTCTGGATGCGGTGGAAATCAATGTCAGTAGGGCAGCGCTGCAGCGCGAAGCCGCGCGCGTGGCGATGTTCAGGGAAAAGGCCTTGGTTCCGCTTTACTGGGCCAAGCTCAGGATGCACGAGGACGCACGCTACGACGGCCAGCACGTCAGCCATTTCATCAAGACGGGCCTCACGCTGCCGGAACTTGACGCGGTCGAGGCTGTCATGGAGGGCGCGGGTGTCCGTGGGCTTTTCGATGGCGTCGTTGTGCGCATCGATCGCGACGGCGACCTGCTTGCTACGGCGTCACAACTCGCGCAATTCGCCGCGCACACGGGCTTAGCGGTGCTTGGCGCGATCAAGCTCACTGACTCAAGCATCGCGCGTTGCCGCAACGACGACGTGGACACCGCGCGGCTGACCGCGGAAGCCCTCCTCGCCGCGCGGCTCTCGCCTCACGTTCGCTACATTTTCGATACGTTCATGGACATCGATCGCGGCTACTTCCCGAGGAACGGTTTCATCGACCGCATGTTCAACCCGCGCCCAGCCCTGCGTGCCTACGCCGCTGTAGCGCATCTGCTCGGCTGCGGCGCCGCGGTCACCATTGAACCCGCCGTGCTCGAAGGCTCTGCTCGCAGTATACGTTTTAGTATTGGTGGCAACCCGCATGTTCTCTTGTCCGGCGTGGATCGCGCGGCTGCCGCCGTGTTCGCGGCAAGAACCGGTGCTCGATGCATGCTCGACGTTTGTGCCGGAGAGTTCGTCGCACCTGCGGCCAACGGCGGCGACGAAAAGCCGGGGGTGTGGGTTCTCACGGAGATCGCAAATGCAGCCTGACTCCAGCGTCCGCTATGCATAGCGTCTCAAATAATGCCGCCGGTCTTCGTGGCACCGCGTTTGGTTTTCTGCTACAAGTCGAGTGACGAGTCGACTACGGAAGCGACGACTACATTGGAAGCGTGGGCGGAGAGAATTGGTACTTTGGTGCGGGCCGCTTCTCTGAAGGAAGTGAAAATCTTTGAACAGTGGGATTGACGCATTCGGAGGAAGAGGAAGGTAATGCGTTCTTTATTCAGTTACAACAAGGATTATTACGGCGGCGCGCTGATGATCTTTATCGGGCTCGCGGCCGTATACGCGGGTACGCGCTACCAGCTTGGCACGCTCGCGCGCATGGGCCCGGGCTTCTTTCCGACAGCGGTAGGCGCCATCCTGGCCGCGATCGGCCTCGTCATCGCACTGAGCGCACGCCCGGCCGTCGACGAGCCCGCCGCGCAGCCGGCGTTCGATTGGCGCGCCTGGAGCGGCATTATCGGGGGTACCGTGGCCTTCATCGTGCTCGGCGAATACGGCGGGCTGGTGCCGGCCACGTTCGCCATCGTCTTCATTTCGGCAATGGGCGACAGGAACAATTCGCTGAAGCAGGCGTTCTGGCTCGCCGCCGGCATGGTCGCGATCGCGGTGGTCGTGTTCTGGTGGGCACTGCAAATGCAGTTCGATCTGTTCCGGTGGGGCTGAGCCGTGATCGAACAGTCCTTGCTCGGCCTGTGGTACGGATTCGGCGTCGCATTCGAGCCGCACAACCTGATGT
>VFSW01000123.1_pt1 | contig 97422 bp, 91 predicted proteins | sample 5358111 | NCBI WGS metagenome assembly VFSW01 (sample SAMN11554181, study PRJNA540505) | mine drainage metagenome | isolation source: sediment from site ElyBrook_90M | place: USA: Ely Copper Mine, Vershire, VT | collected 2017 | reverse complement strand
TTGAGGGTGATTGCTCCGGTTGAGCCGTAGAAGTTTGCATCGCCGAAGGAGAAGATTCCCCCGTCGGCAGCTACCAACCAATATCCCCGACCGTCTGGAGTACTAGCCATACCGACGATTGGTTTGTTGAGGGTGATTGCTCCGGTTGAGCCCTCGTAGACCGAGCCGCCGTAGTTGAATATACCTCCGTCAGAGGCAACTAAATCATACGAATAGTTGTCTGAAGATGCGCTTGCAAGAGCAATATTTGAACCTAGAGAAATAACTTTATTCCCTAGGTCTTGAACGATAGGACTTAGCGTAAATAGAGCTAACAAGAAAGCAGCAATCCCTGCAAGCTCAGTGATCCTCGGAAATTTAAATTTCATCGATACCGAGAATATCAGCCGAAGCTGAATACTTGCTCAAGCTAAATAAATACTCATTGATTTTTCAAAGAGTTCCCTTATATGTCACGATCGTAATCGTACCCACTACGAAGAGCGCGGCCGAGAGGCTGTACATAAATGCCTTGGCGAACGCCCTTCTCCTCGGAGTCCTGATGTAATCGTCCATAATAAAGCGCAACCCGTTCGATCCGTGCATAAGACCGAGGGCCAAAAGTAGCCAGTCGAATACTCTCCACAGAGGATTAGCCCATCTTTTGGCTACAAAAGCAACCGTCGTCGTAGTTACATCGTTGAAGATATGAGTTATGGAAAAGTGAATAAGCGCTAGGAAGAAAAGAATTAGGCCGCTGATTCTCATAAAGAACCATGACCAGGTCTCAAAGTTTGCCTTGCTTCGCTTCATAGTCGTCGAATTGCGACGTTGGCTAGGAAAAGATCTCTCACGCAGTGCCACTTAGTTACACCCTTCCAGTGAAGAACGGCTTCAAAATAATTACTCCACCTACGACGGTCAGAAGAAGTGAGAGGGAAAACATTGCCACGAATAAGCGCTTTTCATTCTTGATCACTCCTGGGAAGAAGTCGATCATGATCACTCTCAAGCCATTGAGGGCGTGATATGTAAGGCCGAAAAGGAGACCGACCTCAAATGTTCGCATAAAGACGTTTCCATACAAGCGGTGAATTGAAGCATAGACCGAGGGGAAATTGATCGTCGAAATATCGATTATGTGAAGCAGTATGAACATCAGGATCAAAAATCCCGAAATTCTATGCAACACGAAGGCCCATTGACCCGTCTTACCCTTGTAAATGGTCGGGCGCGTACTCATCGACTACCTCTTCTAACCCATCGATCTCCCCACATGGTGGTAGACACGACAAATACTCCAAAAGAGATAACTGCCAGTGTCACCACACCGAGGCCAATTGCAAAAATAACCTGAGACGTGTTCACGATCTTCAAAGTTATCGCATAACTAGGTCATAGCTCAAACCAGAATCGATTTAACGTCTGATTAATTCAGTACCACCCAAGTACGGTTGAAGTACCTTGGGAATCCGAACGCTTCCATCTTCTTGTCGGTTTACCTCGATAAGTACGGCAAAGATGCGAGCCCAAGCGAGTGCGGATCCGTTGAGAGTATGAACACTGTGAATTTCGCCACTCACCTCGTCACGATACCGAATATTTGCTCGTCTAGCTTGGTAGTCACCACACCACGACACCGACGATGCCTCTAACCAGCGATCGACACCGGGCGAATAGACCTCTAGATCAAACGTTCTTCTCGAAGATTGGCCGATATCGCCGGTACAAAGGTCAAGGACACGATAGGTCAGACCAAGCGAGCGTAGAATTCCCTCGGCACGTGAGAGCATGTCCGCAAAGACATCTTGAGACTGCTCAGGCTTCGCATAGACCATCAATTCGACCTTATCAAACTCGTGGAGTCTTAGGAGGCCTCTAGTATCGCGACCGGCTGAACCAGCCTCGCGCCGAAAACAAGGGGTCGAAGCAGTCATCCGAATCGGAAGTTCATCACCGTCAATTATTTCGTCTCGGGCCATGGACGTTAAAGGAACCTCTGCCGTTGGAATTGCCCAAAGATCATCTTTTTCGATGTGGTACGCCTCTTCGCCAAATTTAGGAAGGTGTCCGGTCGAAATCATCGTCTCAGTCTTGACAAAGGTCGGAGGATGGATCTCAAGAAAGGCGTCCGAGTGTTGATCTAGTGCAAACGAGGTAAGTGCTCGAAGGAGCCTCGACCCAAGGCCCTTGTACATAGGGAACATGCTTCCCGATAGCTTTGCTCCTCTTTCGAGGTCGAGAATGTCTAATTCTTTGCCGATTTCCCAGTGGGGCTTTCGGGTATAGTCCGGAAAATCAAGGGTGGGCGGAGTCTCTGATTGTCCGGCCTCAGGGGTCCAATAGCGTCGAATTACATTCTCATCCTCAGATAGCCCCAATGGAGCCTCCGGGTCGGGAAGATTCGGAACAACTAACCACAGGTCACGACGCTGAGTCTCGATATCAGTAGTCTCCGCAGTCAATACCTCAAGGCGTTCGCCGAGCTCTTTTGAGCGGCTTCGGAGTTCTTCTCCGCGCTCCTTTTGCCCTGCTTTGAACGCCTCGCCGACCTGACGCGAAAGTTCGTTTACTTCGCCACGCAGTTGATCACGATCGGCAACCGATCTCCTAAGGCGTGAATCGAGATCATAAAGATCCTTCACGACGGTAATATTTAAACCACGGCGCGAGAGGAGATCAGCTGTCTCCTCAAAGTTTTCCCTAAGAGCCCGAATATCGATCATCGTAAGTAAAGGTTAGCTTCAAATAAAGTGACAACAATCGAAGTCAAGGACCTTTGGGTCAACTACGGAAATAAAAGTGCAGTCAAAGGATTAGACCTTGCAGCAAAAGAAGGTGAGATCGTTGCAATTCTCGGTCGAAACGGCGCTGGGAAGAGCTCGACTATCGAAACTATAGAGGGCTACAGGAGTCCGTCCAAAGGTATCGTAACGGTACTTGGCCACGATCCAATAAAGGATAGGAAGAAAATAATCTCAAAGATTGGCGTCATGCTCCAAACTGGAGGAATCTACCCCCGCCTCTCCCCCAATTTTGCGATTTCTCTCTATCGCGGTTACTACGACAATCCGCTAGATCTCGACTATCTAATCGATCTATGCGACTTGAGCAGAGTCGCAGATACGCCATACCGCTACCTTTCTGGAGGCGAAAAACAACGCCTCTCGCTTGCGTTAGCCGTGGTCGGTCGACCGTCAGTTCTATTCCTCGACGAGCCAACTGCAGGAGTCGATGCCGCCGGAAAAGCGATCATCCGCGAAGCGATAACGCGGTACGCTAACGAAGGTGCAACCGTCATTGTGACCACGCACGAGCTAAACGAGGCAGAGAGACTCGCGAATCGAATTGTGGTTATCGATCAAGGCCAGGTGGTTGCAGAAGGAAGTGCCGAGGAGTTGAGGAGAAACTTCGGAGGCAAAGAGATCGTCTTTACCACCGATGAACCGGTAGATATCACCTCACTTAGTCAATCAACCAACTACTCAATCGAGTTGATTGAAGGTAGAAAATATCGCCTGAGCGGCGATTCGTCAGCTGCAACGATTACAGCACTTAACTCAGCTGTAGATAGCCAAGGTAGAGCGATTATCGACATTTCCGCTGGCAACACCTCTCTTGAGGACGTCTTCCTAGCTCTGACAGAAAATCAAGACGAGACACCGGCAGAACAAAGCAGCAGGCGACGACGCCGTCGCTAACTTCGCGCTCATATTTGAAATCCACTCGGAAGGTTAACTAAATGGCAAGTCCACTTAAAGCTCAGGCCAAGGCAGAGACTCGGCTAGCGCTAACGCAATACGAATCGCTACTCGTAACGTTTTTCATACCAATCCTCGCACTCATAGCATTTTCAAAGATCATCAAGTTGACCTATCCGGGTGCATCAAGGATCGGCTATCTCGTTCCTGGCACTATCGCACTCGCAACAATGGCCACGGGACTGGTATCTCTTGGTATCGCGACCGGTGTAGAGCGCAATTACGGGGTAATGAAGCGCCTCGGTACCACGCCTCTAACGCGAGGCAACCTTGTAGCGGCCAAGATGATCGCCGTCGTGGCGATAGAGGCAATACAAGTTGTCCTAATAGTGGCCGTCGGGCTACTGCTCGGCTGGTCACCGTCGTTCAATGTGTTTCCATTCGTGGCGGCCGAGATCCTGGCTACTATCGCATTCAGCGGGGCAGGGCTACTACTAGCGGGCCGACTTTCGTCAGAGGGTGTATTGGCGTCCGCAAATGGAATCTTCCTGTTGCTACTGGTCCTCGGCGGAATGGTCGTGCCACTTACCTCACTACCATCCGTCATTGGGGACATCGCCAAGATTCTTCCGGGCTACGCAGTTGCTCACCTTCTTTTCGCCGCCACATCATCGCACGTAGCCTCAACTACTAGCAGTTGGATAACGCTCATTGTCTGGGCTATCGCGATGCCGATCCTCGCTACTCGTACCTTCAAGTTTGACTGAGAGCAGCTAGGCATAGTCGCCGACTATTTCATGCACGGATGTAATAGAATCATTTTCGTGTTTAGATCGACCGTACAATGGCTAAAAGAATGGGAAATTTCTCCTAAAACCTATAAGAACATGGCTCTCTTCTCGCTGATAGGCCTTTCGCTCATCATCATCTCGGGTGGCGCAGTTCGATTGACCCAATCTGGATTAGGTTGCCCAACGTGGCCAAACTGCCAAGGTAGCCACCTAGTTGCATCCTTCAGCCTCCACCCGATGATTGAGTTCACCAACCGAGTCATAACCATCTTCTTGACGGTCGCTGTCATGGTTGCTACCGCAGGCGCCTTCTTCAGAAGGCCGTTCCGCAAGGATCTAGCGTGGCTCGCAGTTGGAATGGTCTTTGGCCTGATCGGGCAAATTATTCTCGGTGGCATCACAGTCCTCGAAAAGTTGGCCCCTCCCTTCGTAATGGCGCACTTCATCCTCTCCCTTATTTGCGTCCTCGACGCCATTGTCCTCTACTATCGAGCAAGTTCAGGAACGCAACCAAGTCGTCCGCTGGTCGGCAAAGAGGTAATTTGGCTATCACGTCTAATGCTCGCGGTTCTTTCCTTTGTACTTCTAATTGGTACTGCCGTTACGGGATCAGGTCCTCACTCAGGTAGTCCACTTGCTGTACGACTTCCCTTCGCTCTTCGTGACGTTGCGCAGCTTCACGCCGATGGAGTCATGTTTCTCATTGGCCTGACACTCGCCATGCTCTTCTTGCTCCACCAAGGATCAGTTGTCGATGTGATCGCCAAGAGGGGCAGATCCCTCCTTTGGCTGATGCTAATTCAAGGGTTCATCGGTTATACGCAATACTTTTCGAACCTTCCAGCACTGCTCGTTGGCTTCCATATCGCAGGTGCCACGGCACTTTGGATTGCGATGCTCTGGTTCAACCTAACGCTCTTCGACCGCGGCGCACTCGAGACAAAGGCTCCAGAGGCAACAATGAACCAATCGGTGCACGCCGTCTAGGTGAATTGGCAGCCTTAAACACTGGTTCGCTAATTTCACTTGACCTATTATCTTGATGAAGTGTACGGTTATTTCAAATGTCAGGAATTCATATGGGATCGACAACGATAACTCGACCAGAGATAACGACTGAAGACGTAACTGACCTAGATCGTGAATGGCGCGTCGTTGTTTGGAACGATCCTATTAATTTGATCTCCTATGTCATTTATGTTCTTCGACTTACGTTCGGGTACTCGTTGGCAAAAGCTACTGAACTTACTATGGAAGTTCACAACAATGGTCGTTCGATCGTATCTTCAGGTCCCCGTGAAAAGGCAGAAACTGACGCTCATGCCCTTCACGGATACGGTCTTTGGGCAACTTTGGAAAGAGATCTATAAACTTCGGTGTTATAGGCATGTGATGAACAGACAACACGGACCAATCGGAAGGCTAGGGCCAAATTTATTTGAAAACCGCCTCGAAGAGGCTGAGGTTGAACTTTTAACTATCCTCCCTGATGTAGTTAACGAAGCAATGGAGATGAACTCACCGTACGTGGCACGTCTCTTTCCTCCGACCTACCCTTTCGAACCCGATAGCCAAAAGGACTTTGAATCCATGGTTGGCGAATCTCTCATCGAACGTCACCGCGGTCTACTAACAGGATTTACCTCGACCCTAAGGCAAAAGCAACTAAGCCACAACGACCTAGCCACCTGGGTTGGGGCAATAAATGACATAAGACTTGTCCTTGGAAGCGCATTAGAGGTTTACGAAGGGATGGACGATCCTGACGAATCAGATCCTAGGTATCAGGATTACATGATCTACAACTACCTATCGTGGCTACAAGGCTCAATTTTAGACTTTTTATCCGAACAATTTTCAGAATAAGTGCGAATCACTTTAACACTCTTTGCTCAGCGAACCCAAGGTGCTTCAGTCACCCACAGGAAAGGAACTGTTAGGTAGCGAGATGCATATTGACTCAAGAAACGTAGGAATCGTCTCGACGAACAACGATCGCTCCCTATCTGGATTTTGGCGAGATTTAGTCTCCGATGCACAAACGGTGACGATCTTTGACGAACTTAGCGATGCGAGATCGTCAGATATCTTGATCATTGTTGGAGCCCAAGCACTCTCCCCAGCTGAGATTGAAACTATTTTGGCGTGGAAACTTTCATCTGTGATCTTCCACGCCACCGAAGAGGGTCGATTCTCCGTGGGCGAGAGTGAGTACGACCTGTGCGACTTAGGTAGCTCAGAGTGGTTCGTCAAAGGACCAACGACAGAATTTCCTCTTCGGTATCGCCCTCTTGCAGTTGAGGGCGAAGCTACTGCTATCTTCTCGATATCAAAGGGCTTGAGGGATTTCCCAGTGGCGGTAGCCGTTAGCGACTATAAGGTCGTGGCATTTAGTGAGATAGATGCGATATCTATAGACCGCAGTGTCAGAAATTCCATAAGGGAACAGCTCGTATACGGTGGGGTGACTCCAACGTCGCCTATTCGCGTAGCAATTGCAGGTTATGGACCATACGGTGGAATGGGTCACTACCATGGAAGTGCCATCGAAGCTACTCCAGGCCTTGAATTAGTCGCAATCGCCGATCCGAGCAAGGAACGACAGGATTCTGCGAAAGCTCAATTCCCCTCAATCTCAACGTATCAAAATGTGTCGGAAATGCTCAGCAGCAGCGATTTTGAATTAATCATTATCGCCACACCACCATCGACTCACTTCGAATTAGCCAAAGCTTCGCTCACAGAGGGAAAGCATGTCATCGTCGAAAAACCGATGTGTCTAACTGTAGAAGAGGTCGACGAACTGCAAACTATTGCTATCTCAAAGGGTCTCACGTTAACAGTTCACCAAAACCGACGCTACGACGCCGACTTTCTTTCCCTACGCGACATCATTGAAGACGGCGAAATCGGCGAGGTCTTCAACATTGAAACAACAGTCGGAACCTTCGAGCACCCTTGTCGTGCTTGGCACAGCGACGAAAAGGTTTCAGGTGGCGCTGCTTACGACTGGGGTTCACACCATATCGACTGGATTCTTTTACTCTATGGCGAATCTCCAACAGAGATATTTGCGACATCTCACAAGAGGGTCTGGCACGACGTCACAAACGTCGACCAGATGAAGATAGGGATGGTCTTCGCGGACGGACGAGAGGCTACTTTCATACAGAGCGAGATCTCAGCACTTCGCAAGCCCAAGTTCTACATCCAAGGCACAAAGGGTACCATCGTTGGATGGTACAAACCTATGGTCGAGGAGCAGATATCGTTCCCATTTGGATATCGCGAGGTGCACCATCACTTTGCTGAAGCACCGGTCGAACTTGAGGTCGCTAAGTACGTTGGGGACAACAGAGTCGTTACCCAAAAGCACCGCCCGAAGTTCACCAAACCGTTTGAATTTCATAGAAATATCGCCGCTCATCTCCACTTTGGCGAGGAGATCGACGTCAAGCTTTCTCAAGTTAGGCGCGTTATAGGGGTCCTTGAAGAGTCCCAGCGAATAAGTACATCCAAAGAACACTTCTACAAGTTCTAATTGGCCATCTAAAGAAACGAAAAAAGTGTGCGTGAAGTAACTTGGATCATTGCCGCAAGTGGATCTAGTATTGCCAACTCTGCGGTCATACCTGCGTTAGAGGCGACAGAAGGTTCAAGGATTATTGGACACTGCTCCCTTTCCCAACCGCAGGTGCCCCTAGATACTACGGATGCCATTAGGTATAACAGCTACGAAGAGATGGTCACAGAATCAGGGGCAGACGCACTTTATATCCCTCTTCCAAACAACTATCACCTTGATCTAATACGGCTGGCCGTCGCAAGCGGGGTGAATGTATTATGCGAAAAGCCCCTCGCAATGGATGCACACGAGATAGATGAGATCATAGAATTCACGCAAAACTCCTCGATAATCGTCGAAGAGGCTTATATGACGACTCACTCAATTCGAGACCAACGGCTACGAGAGGTAGCTAGAGAGATCGGAGCTGTCGAAGCAGAGGCTCGCTTTACCTTCGAAAATAAGAGTTACCAAAATTATCGAATGGATCGACGCTTCGGCGGCGGAGCACTTCTGGATGTTGGAATTTATGTTCTCGATCCAATTATCGATCTTTTTGGCGAACCATCAAGAGTCGATATCGTCACATTTACCGAGAGAGACGGTACCGATATGGACCTAGAGGTGGTCTTGCATCACTCCGACGGTAAGCGCTCTCACATCGTGACCTCCTTCGTACGCCCTGAAGAGCAGTACCTGCGATTCTCCAACGGGAACTCAGCCGTCTCCGCCAAGCGACCATTCACCCCATCGATCGACGATGTACAGATCGAAGTCGTAGACGACAACGGATCCAAAAAAACATTATTGACTGAAGGTAATTACATCTATCGGGCAATGGTAGAGGACTTCAATAGAGCCGTTGTTAATGGTACTGCGCCTCGACGATCGCTATCCCAGAGCAGATCTGTACAAAAGGTAATCGACGAAATATTCGAAGTTGCTCGTTCGACGCGATAAGCGTCGCACGAGAAGTGCTAAATCACGCCACTAAGGGAATCGAAGACACCTTTGCGGTGGTTTAACGCTATGTGAAAAATCATCTTGTAGAGATAAGTGGAGAAGTATCGATCGCTACTTCGCAATATGGATCGAGCGATCCAGAAGTAGTGCTGATACACGGCCTCGCCTCTAACCGTCATATGTATGACTTAGTGGCAGAAGAACTCGAAGAGATGGGGATTTCGTCGATCTCGCTCGACCAGCGAGGCCATGGTGATAGCTCCAAGCCCAGTTCGGGATATGATCACCAAACCATATCTAACGACGTCGCAGCGGTGCTTCGGATGTACGACACCTCTCGCCCAAAGCTTCTGGTCGGACAATCTTGGGGAGGCGCTATGGTCTCGGACTTCGCAGCCAAATACCCCGACCACGTAAGTGGGTTGGTTTTAATCGATGGCGGCATCTTTGACCTCAAAGAAAGGTTCGATTCGTGGGAAGAGGTCTCTCAACTTCTAGCGCCACCTAAGTTTTCCGGAATTTCTTTTTCAGATCTCGAAGCAAGAATTGCATCTGGAGGGTGGAATCAACGCCAGCTCTGCTGCATCATGGAGAACTTCGACAACATTGGGGGCTCGGCATATCCCCACCTTGCATTCGATAACCATATGCAGATCTTAAAGGCCCTTTACGAATACACGCCGAGCAAAGTTCTACCGTCGCTAGACATTCCTAAGTTAGCGTTACTTGCAGATCGAAGTAACTCTCCACTTGCAAACTCGGCTAACTATGACGTAATGGTTGAGAAAATATCGTCCGAGCTCTCCATCGAGATTCGTGAATTTGAAGGCGCACGTCACGATCTTCATCTTCAATTTCCGAAAGAGACTGCAGTTGCCATTCGGCAGATGCTCCTAAAAGCCAAGGTAACGGGTAAATGACTAAAAAAATAGTACTTCTTGGATCGGGTGAGACTGCGCCTACGATGGTGAAGGTTCACAGGTCAATATTTTCAGAACTCGACCAACCACATGGGGCAGTAATGCTTGACACCCCTTTTGGCTTCCAAGCGAATGCTGAAGAGATAGCAGCCAAAGCCGCCGACTACTTTCGTGTGAGCATTAGCGAGAAGATCGAGGTCGCCTCTCTCAAAAACTTCGAAACTGCATCAGCATACGAGATTGAAAAATTCAAAGAAAAGATTGCTTCATCCAAGTACATCTTTGCCGGCCCAGGAAGTCCAACGTACGCTCTCCGGCAATGGGAGAGGGTCGATCTAGCCTCGCTATTGGAGAAAAAACTCTCCACCGACTTTGCAATCGTCTTTTCGTCAGCAGCTGTGCTTACCCTTGGTCGATACACGATTCCCGTCTATGAGATCTATAAGGTTGGCGAGGAGCCCCAACTTCGTGATGGCCTCAACTTTCTCGCAGCTATCGGCCTTGACGTCCTGGTGATACCTCACTACAACAACCAAGAAGGGGGAAGTCATGACACTCGTTACTGTTACATGGGTGAAGACCGCCTACCTATTCTTGAATCACAGATGGACTCCTCGACCTCAATAATTGGAATCGACGAGCACACCGGGCTGATAATCGACCTCGAGGAAGACCAAGTCTCAATCGTTGGAATTGGCACAGTAACCATACGTAAGGGCGGACACAGTGCGACCTATTTGAGCGGCGAAATATTTACTTTAGACAAGTTCAAGTCACTTCTCCATGCGGAAAACGCCGGCGATTCAATTGACCAAACTTTCCAGATTGAGGCCCAACCAGAGATGGGCAAAAGCGTAGAAGCAGCAATAAGCCCGCTTCGCAAGGCTCTAGTGGAACTAGCCGACGAATTCGAAGCTGGATACACAGGAAAAGATGCATCAAAGGCACTAGATACTATCTTGAAGATCGAGGACGAGCTTGAGCAGTGGCGAGCAGACACTCTTCAATCCGATGATCTAACCTTTGGAAGATCCCTCTTGAGAAACTGCATTACGCGCCTTGGGCAGTGGCTTGAGGTCGGAAGTGTTGATCGAAGTTCAGTCATTGCTCCATTTGTCGATACCCTCCTCAACCTCCGCGCAAACTTTCGAGACGAGCGCAGGTTCTCCGATGCCGATTCGGTTAGAGACCATTTAATAGGAGCCGGCATTGAAGTGAAAGACCACCCTACCGGTACATCTTGGACGATAATCTCAGAGTGACTTTGTCTCGGACCATGGCTGCGATAGCCATCGGAACACACTAGAATATTGGATTCCTAGCCCCCATCGTCTAGAGGCCTAGGACGTCGCCCTTTCACGGCGGTAACACGGGTTCGAATCCCGTTGGGGGTGCTTTTCAAGGTGCAAGATCAATCAAATCTTCCTAATCGCACCTATTTTCAAAGTCAATACCAACCCACAATGAAAATGCTATAAATTGCAGAGGTTCGACCGAGACTAGCTAAACTGAAAGTCCCAAACGCACGAAAGTGCTGAGGCCCTGGACCTGTGGTGCAGCTTGGAGTGCACGCCGGCCTGTCAAGCCGGAGGCCGCGGGTTCAAATCCCGTCAGGTCCGCCAGTGGTCTTTCACTCTGGTCGGGTAGCTCAGTTGGTAGAGCACACGCCTGAAAAGCGTGGGGTCACCGGATCGAAGCCGGTCCCGACCACTCAACCCCTCGCATCCGAGGGGTTTTCTCTTTTCCTAACTCGCACTACATTTGGCGAGTTACACCTTCCTTGCGCGCTGCTTCAGCAACACGACTCGCAACCTGATGCGCAACGCTCTTGTTGAAGACGGAGGGAACTATGTAATACGGGGAGATCTCAGCGTCTGAAACGGCCGATGCTATTGCATCTGCCGCTGCGAGCTTCATCGATTCAGTAATCGTCGTCGCGGATGCGTCAAAGGCACCTCTAAAGATACCAGGGAAACACAGTACGTTATTGATCTGGTTAGGGTAGTCACTACGCCCAGTGGCAATGACTGCAGCGATTCCCTCTAACTGCTCCGGCAATACCTCTGGAACCGGATTAGCCAGACCAAAGACGATCGGCTTTGAACCCATTTTCACGACATCATCACGAGTCACAATTCCCGGACCCGAAACTCCAATGAATACGTCGGCCCCCGCCATCACGTCACCAGTTGAACCGTGACGACGATCGCGGTTCGTATTTTCCGCCAACCAATCCTTGGCACCACCTAAGTTTTGACGTCCATCGAAGATAGCTCCATGGCGATCTGTGACGATGATATTTGGAACGCCGGCGTTCTTCAAGATCTTTGCGATCGCAACTCCGGCGGCTCCCGCCCCAGCGATAGTCACGGTCAGGTCAGTCAGCCTTTTGTCGACGACCATCATCGCGTTTCGCAAGGCAGCAAGAACGACGACTGCAGTTCCGTGTTGATCGTCGTGAAAGACCGGTATGTCGAGGCGTCGCTTGAGCTCTTCTTCAACTTCAAAGCAACGAGGGGCAGCAATATCCTCAAGGTTGATTCCCCCAAAGGTCGGCTCTAGCATCTCGACCGCTTCAATTAGCTGTTCTGCAGAAGTGACGTTGAGACAGATCGGAAATGCATCTACCCCACCAAATTCTTTGAAGAGCTGGGCCTTACCTTCCATCACGGGCATTGCAGCATATGGGCCAATGTTACCTAACCCCAATACTGCAGTTCCATCGCTAACCACCGCCACGGTATTGGCCTTGATCGTGTAGTTGTAAACTTCGACGGGCTTCTTTGCGATTTCAAGGCAAACTCTCGCAACGCCTGGAGTATAGGCCATGGAAAGGTCGTCGCGATTTAGAATCGGACTCTTTCCGACCACTTCAATCTTGCCGTGAAGGTGCATTCTAAAGGTACGATCCAACACGCTTCTGACGTGAACACCTTCAACGTTTTCGACTACTTTTCGCAATTCTGCGGCGTGATCAGCATCTATAGCAAGAATGGTGATATCTCGACAGATGATATCGCCGGTAATCTCAACGAGATCGAGGCCGAGAATATTACCACCGGCTTCACCTATGGCTGTTGTTAGTCGGCCTAGAACCCCTGGCTTATGGTTCAACTCGGCTCTGATGGTAACTGAATGGGAGACGTTTGGAGTACTCATATTCGACCACACTAGCGTAAATAAAGCGATTACTTGTGCCCTGCGACCTCATTAGGATCAATAACAACCTTGGTATTTAGCTATGTTCTGCGATGATTTATTGTGGAAGTTCATGTTGGTGCGAATGCTGAGTAGATTGGGGAAACACGTGGGGATATTCAAGAAGAACAAACACTCAACCGACACTACGGGCAACGGCAAGAGAAAGTCGACCCTAGCATCAGAGCTACGCCGTGAGATGCTAGACGAATCGCCATATGAGACCAATGCTTACTCCTCAAATAGTGAAATCGAAGAAAACCACCAAAGCATTGACACAGATCACCTTGACAATCCAAGTGAACCAGACCAAGGGGCTGCGATAGATCAATCGACGCCGGCAGATCAAGACGATAGCTACGAGCCAGAAGACATTGTCATCTCCGATAGTTTGGACTCAGTTAGCAAAAGTCAGACATCTGAGGATATCCCAGCAACACCCTCCAATCTCGATGCCTTTTTCGCCATTCAAGACGATCAAATTGAGCCCGCCGAAGACGGCTTTGGCGCACACTCAGGAAATCTATTTAATCCTCAGCAAGGCCCACTTACAATTGAAGGATTAGACAACATAGAGGTTGGAGATCTTCCGCACCATATGGCTGGGTTATCCAATCGCGACCTCCTCTGGATCTATTCAAAGATGATAGAGTGTCGGATTCTCGATGAAACGATGTCCGAACTAAGTAGAGCCAAACGAGCACCTTTTACCATCTCATCTCAGGGCCAAGAGGCGTCTCAGGTAGCCTTTGCAGCTGCGATAACTGCTGGGGCGGACTATGTGGTCCCTTACTACCGAGACCTCGGAATCGTCCTTACGTTGGGAATGGCACCCTTAGATGTACTGCTAGCGCTCCTCGGCAAAGCAAACGATCCCAATTCGGGGGGTCGCCAGATGCCTAACCATTGGAGTAGCCCAGAACTTCGAGTAATTTCGAGTTCATCTCTCATAGCCAACCACATAACACATGGCGTCGGTCTCGCCCTTGGAGTCAAAGAGGAACGAGCAAATGAGGTCGTCTTTGTAACCTTTTCGAGCTCGGCTGTTACCAAGGGGGAGTTTCACGAAGCACTCAACTTCGCAGCATTGAGAAAGTTACCTATCGTCTTTCTTTGTGAAGATAGTGGATCTAGCGACGCGGACTTCTTTTTAGGGGGAAGTCTGGTCGTCGACCTAACAAGACGCTGTGGTGCATATGGAATCCACTTTGAAGCGGTAGACGCAATAGATCCAATAACAATGTACTCTGCTACATCGAAGGCGAAGGCTAGAGCAATAGCTGGTGAGGGTGCAACACTAATCGTTACGACCTATGACCGTTCGATCACTTCATCCACCTCTATTGAGTCATCGATCGCCTCTTCTAGGGTCGACGATCCTCTAGCGGCGCTTCAGAGCTACCTAAAAGAACACGAATTGATCACAGAAGGGGTCGACCAAGAGACGAGAGCGATAATCCGTCGAACGATCAATGACGCCGTCAACTCTAGCGAAGGGGCCCCGGACCCAGACCCATCCACACTTACACAAGGTGTCTTTGTCGCAAATCGAGACACAGTACTTCCCAAACTAAATCCGCGCCTTGGCAACGATGACGTTATAAATCTCGCAACTGCGATCAATGAGGCACTAGCTGACTCCATGGTCGACGATCACCGGGTGATGATTTTAGGGGAAGAAATTGGCGCCAAGGGTGGAGTCTTTAGAGTAACTGCCGGACTTCACGACCGCTTTGGAAGTGCTCGCATCGTAGACATGCCCCTTGCCGAATCGTCGATGGTTGGAATCGGAATTGGATTGGCTCTATCTGGCAAACGCCCGATCATCGAGATTCAATTCGCCGACTTCATATATGCGGCCCTCGATCAATTAATCTCTGAGGCATCAAAGATGGCCTATCGAACCGCGGGAAGGGTCAACCTTCAGATGGTCATACGAGCGCCTTATGGTTCCGGCGTTAGGGGAGGACTATATCACTCTCAATCGATTGAATCTTTACTAGCCCACGTTCCGGGCCTAAAGGTCGTTGTACCTTCTAATGTGCAAAATGCCTACGATCTGATGCGTGCCGCAATAGATGATCCAAATCCCGTAGTATTCCTCGAACCCAAGCGCGGTTACCGTTCAATCAAGGGAATTCGCTACAGCGAGGAACCGCCAGCACAGATTGGCAGAGCAAGTGTTGCAAGGATGGGCCGCGACCTTTGCGTTATAACTTACGGCGAGTTTACCCAGCTAGCACTAGAAATCGCTGCCGAGTTATCCCCCATGGCCTCGATTGAGGTGGTCGACCTCCTCACTCTCTCCCCACTAGATACCGACACGATTATCCAATCTGTAAGGCGGTGTGCCAAGGCTCTGATAGTCCATGAAGACAACCGTTCCTTTGGAGTTGGAAGTGAGATCTCGGCGATCATTTCAGAAGAGTGCCTAATGGACCTCGACGCTCCGGTGGTACGCCTCGCTGGGCCTCAAATTCCAATGATGCCATATTCTCCATCGTTAGAGTCCGCTGCAACGATTGGACTAGAAGAGATGCGAAAGGCGATCGTTACACTTCTTCAAAGCTAGAGTCAACCTAGTTTCAGTAACCGCTTGTTCGGAATCTTTCGATGAGCCAACGGCAATCGTTGCAATTGCCGAAGTTTGGAAGATAAAAAGACTAAGCGGAATCTCTCGGACTCCACCCATGTGTCAACACTTAGGCGAAGCCCGATTCAGCAATAGACTCCTAGTTTGAACTGAAAGTTTTACGAGTATCTGAACCTATGGAAGTAGTTGCATTAATTATCTTTGTGGTTACGATGGCCCTCGTAGTTGCTAAGCCCTTCAAGCTACCAATAGGTGTCAGCGCTATTATTGGAGCGGTTGCTTCGTTTGCGGTTGGACTCATCCACATCTCCGACGTGGCAACGGTATGGCGTCTGATTTGGAATGCAACTCTTACCCTTATCGCCTTGGTTGTCATATCGCTTGTGCTCTCAGATGCCGGATTCTTCAAATATCTTGCGAGCCGAGTAGCTAACTTTTGTGGGGCTTCAACCCTGCGACTCTTCATCACCTTGCAGTTATTAACTGCGCTAACTGCCGCAATATTTGCCAACGATGGTGCAGCATTGATCCTTACGCCGGTCGTTCTTGATCTTCTCGTCGTGACGGATATTTCGATTAGCGCTCAAAGCGCGTTCGTCTTCGCAGTCGGCTTTGTGGCAGATGCTACCAGTCTTCCGTTTGTGATCTCAAACCTCACGAACATCATAACTTCTGACTACTTCCACCTAACCTTCAACGCCTACGCAGCAAAGATGGTCATCGTCGACCTAGCGACTCTAGCCGCCACTTTGGCGGTCACGACATTGATATTTAAACGCAAGCTACCGACTCGATATAGCCTGATCGACCAATCACCCCCAAAGAGCCACATCAAGGATAGGACGCTCTTTCGCACTGGAAACATAGTCTTAGTAGTTACCTTCTTGGCCTACTTTGGTCTCGCCAACACGAAGGTCCCCGTATCCGTCGTCACCTCGATCGCAGCTCTGTTGTTACTGGTGCTCGCATCACGCAATAAGGCAAGTGGTGGGTTCAATCTTCAATATCCAAAGAAGGTAGTCCGAGAGGCGCCGTGGCAGATAATCATCTTTTCCTTGGCAATGTATCTCGTCGTCTTTGCACTGGTGCACGCTGGATACGCAAACTCCCTCGGCAACCTCTTTGCCCACTTCGCAAAAGGGGGAAGAGTTAGCCTCTCGCTAGGAGTTGGATCGACTGTAGCGATCATCTCTTCGATCGCCAATAACCTTCCTACGGTATTGATCGGATCGATCTCGATCAGTAGTGCCCACTTGAGCCACCACTACACGACCGTTGCAGCACTTGCCAACGTCGTTGGAACCGACCTTGGTCCAAAGATCACCCCAATAGGTTCGCTAGCTACCTTGATATGGCTCGAGATTCTAGCCAAAAGGTCGATTCACATCACCTGGTGGGAGTACTTCAAATTTGGCATCGTCATGACAACTCCAGTGCTTCTCGTAGCACTCTTGTCTTTAGCAGCCCTAACTTAGAACTGGCTTTAGCTGCCCTCGTAGCCGAAACCAAGGTCAATCGCAGTCACTAGTGGTGAGTACTCGATCGAGCGCTCTTTGCACATCGCGCCGACTGTGCCACCCCTATCGACAATTGCAGTGACAAATGCAACCATTGCGCCTGAAGTCTCCGCTACATCTACGGCTTCGAATATCGACGTTCCCCTAGTAACCGTATCCTCGCAGATACATACATTTGAACCGACTGGCAACAGGCCCGCGATTCGACCCCCACCGCCATGGTCCTTTACCGTCTTTCGAACCGAAAATGTAAATAGTGGTCGACCAGAAACTGTTGATATGGCACCGACCGAAAAGGCCACGGGGTCTGCCCCCATGGTAAGCCCACCGATACCCTCTACTCCAGCTGGAAGTCGTCTGGTCAAAAGCTCACCGACAAGTAGCATGCCTTGTGGATGACACGCCGTAGCCTTCGAGTCGATAAACCACGAACTCTTTCGTCCAGACTTCAATGTAAAGTCACCCCTTCGCAAAGAATAGCGATCTAGGTGCTTCATCAATAGGTCTTTCAAGCTCGCGTCATCGAGGCTAGCCACCTCTTGATAGGCACTTGGAAAATCGTCGTCGTGCATTGAAGCCATTATCTCAACTTCACCCTTCCGTCGCCTTCAACGATCGATCCAATCTCGTATGCCCCATGGCCTAGGTACTGCAGAAGATCGACCGTAGCTAACTTTTCATCTTTATCGACGACCAATACCATGCCAATTCCCATGTTGAACACTCGGAACATCTCATTTAATTCGATATCACCGCGTTCTTGCAAGAAGGTAAAGATCGGCGGAACACTCCACGACGAAATCTCCACCTCAGCCGAAAGATCAGGTGGTAGAACCCGATTTAAGTTACCCAAGATTCCGCCGCCGGTTATGTGAGCTGCGGCGTGGACAGAGATTCCACCTCCTACCAACTTCGATACCGCTGGGTAGTAGAGGATGCTTGGTTCGAGCATGGTCTCGCCGACCGTTGAAGAGTCAAAGGGCATTTGGGCGATGGATTGAAATTCAACTTGCGACTTTGCGTCTAGCTCATGCATATCAGAGGAGCCAAAGACAATCTTTCGAGCCAAAGATAGGCCATTGGAACGCAGATTTGGTGAACCGATACCGATTAATGCATCACCCAATTTAACCTTATGGGCTCCCCAGATCTCACTTCCATCGACAATACCAACCACAAATCCGGCCAAGTCGAAGTGGCCATCTGGCATTGAGCCGGGATGTTCTGCCATCTCTCCACCGAGGAGAGCTGCACCCACCTCTTTGCAGGCCAAAGCTATACCGGTTACGATCTCAGTTGAAATAGCGGGGTCTAACTTGCCTATTGAGAGGTAGTCAAGCATAAATAGGGGCTTAGCCCCAAGGACGGTAATGTCATCGACGCACATAGCAACTAGATCGAAACCGATCGTGTCGTACTTTTTAAGTGACGCTGCGAGGTAGGCCTTGGTACCGACGCCATCGGTCGACGAGACTAGAACAGAGCCCTTAGCGGACGTATAAGAGAGGTCAAAGAGGCCACCGAATCCACCGATTCCGCCTACAACGCCATCGACCTTGGTGGAGGCTACCACTTTTTTGATTGCATCAACTGCACGCTCACCAGCGCCGATCGAGACACCAGCCTCTTCATAGGCACTTTTCTTGGAAGGTTCTACTTGCTTATCCAATTCTCTCTCGACAATCTAAAGTTGTGCACAGTTGGCAGTTGGCGGCTAAACATAAATTCAAGTTGCGACTAGCCGTTGCTAGAGAAGCTTGACGGGAACTGCAACAGGGTAATTGCCAGTCAGGCAGGCATCACAAAAACCATCTTCATATCCGATAGCAGCCTTCAAGTCTCCAAGGTCGAGATATGCGATCGAGTCGACTCCTAAAAATCGCCTTATCTCATCCAAATCTCGATTGGCAGCCAGAAGGTCAGGGCGGCTTGGGGTGTCGATCCCGTAGAAGCAAGACCATCTATAAGGGGGAGAGGAGATTCTAAGGTGAACTTCAGTAGCACCGGCGTCCCTAAGTAGCCTCACCATTGCCTTGGTCGTAGTACCTCGAACAATTGAATCGTCCACAACTACCAGACGCTTGCCAGCGATATTATCGCGTAGAACATTCAATTTACGTCGGACCGCGTCGACCCTCGAGGCTGGATCGGGAGAGATGAAGGTTCTTCCGATGTAGCGATTCTTAACTAATCCCTGTCCATATGGGATCCCACTAGCAGCGGCATAACCTACCGCGGCGGGAACACCTGAATCTGGAACACCCATTACCATGTCGGCATCGACTGGTAGGGCCTTAGCGAGATATTCGCCCATGTGGCGTCGCGTTGTGTAGACCTCTTGTCCGAGAAGACGTGAGTCGGGACGTGCAAAGTAGACGAACTCAAAGATACAGAGCTTTGGATCGATCGAGTCGGGCGGAAACGGCCTAAAGGAGCGCACTCCGAGCTCGTCGATGATCACCATTTCGCCTGGATCGACTTCGCGAACAAACGATGCTCCTACCACATCCAAGGCCGGACTCTCTGAGGCAATTACCCATCCTGATTCAAGTCGTCCTAAGCAAAGGGGCCTAAAGCCATGAGGATCTCGCACACCTATAAGACGGGCGTGGTCCATAAGTACGAGTGAAAAAGCGCCCTTAAGTCTTGGAAGTACGTCGTTCAATGCACTTAGTACGGCCTCGGGATGGCTCTTGAAGGACTCTCGAACTGTACCTGGCCTACCGCCAAGATGCTTAGCGATCTCGATCGCCAAGTAGTGCGCGACTAGATCGGAGTCCGAACCTAGGTCCATTGGGTCGATTCCAAGTTCGTTGGAGAGTTCAACGGTATTTGTAAGATTTCCATTATGGCCAAGAGCTATTCCCGAATCGCCAACAGCTCGAAAGACTGGTTGGGCATTACCCCAAGTCGACGAACCAGTAGTCGAATATCGAGTATGGCCGATTGCCAAATTTCCTGGGAGGGAGTGGAGCATGCGATCGTCAAAGACGTTCGACACCAAACCCATGTTCTTCATAACAGTGATGTTTGTACCATCAGATACAGCCATTCCGGCAGATTCCTGCCCCCTATGTTGGAGGGCATATAGACCGTCATAGGTGGCGTGAGATACCGACCTCGTATTTGGCTCTACCCTTATTCCAAATACACCGCATGCCTCTTCAGGAGAGTCCGCAGTTGAGTAATTCAACTCACCTTCACTTGAAGTATGGTGCATTGAGATCTCCCGCTTACAGGTTGGAACACCAACCCACTGCTAAATCCATCTTTGGGCCCACCGTGGCAGGACAAGACTTACCCGTGAAAAGAATTCACTATTTCTTGAGACGAGTAGGAACTGCCAACCTTAGAATTAACTAACCCAAATTTGCGACTAAATAACTTTTACCAACTGTTAAGGATACTTGCCCGAGGCACTGAACGATGATAGACCTTCATACACATTCGAGAATCTCAGACGGCTCCGAGTCACCTTCAAGGGTCGTAGAACTCGCAGCAAAGGTAGGCGCTAAAGCCATTGCTCTGACAGATCACGACACCCTAGCCGGCATTGACGAGGCTTTTGAAGCAGGAAAGCGCTTTGGCGTCGAGTTGATTCCTGGCGTAGAGGTCTCGTGCCAATACAAAACTGGCACCATGCACATGTTGATATATTTCACATCGGCGGAGTCAGCTGCGCTGGTCAATGCCTTAGATGAACTACAGAGTTCACGCGTCAACCGAAACCAAGAGATCCTCGAAATAATGCAGCGCGATGGCTTGAATATAACGATGGACGAGCTCATTGTGGAAGGGGGAGCAACCGGTATCGGCAAGCCACACTTCGCAGCGCTACTCCTTCGAAAAGGAGTCGTCACCTCAATCCAAGAGGCATTTGATCGCTACCTCGAAAAGGGGCAACGATACTACGTCGACAAAAAGACCTTCACCCCCGAGGAGATGATCGACCTAGCACTCTCATCCAAGGCCATTCCCGTACTTGCTCACCCACTTACAGTCGACAAAAACCCGACGCAACTGCGAAAGATCATCAAGGGCTGGTCCAAGATCGGCCTCGTTGGGATTGAAGCCCAATATGGCCGATATGCACCTGAGACCCGAAGCTTCCTCGAAGAGACTGCGAAGATGTACGACTTAATTGCGACCGGAGGAAGTGACTTTCACGGGACCTACAAGCCAGATCTCCAAGTCGCAACGGGGCGAGGGGACCTCAAAGTTGACGATCTCGTAGTCGATAGATTAAAAGCGTTCAGAGACACCCTTTAATAAAAAGGCAAATGGAGCCAAATTTGGCTCCATTTGCCTTCGCGAAAGTCACCATCTACGGCAATAGCACTCTAACTGCTTCCAAAGACGATTGATTGCGATCTACTTTAACCGTTAGTAGGCAAAGCCGGAGTCGGTTACAACTCCAATTTCATCGACGGCCAGACCAGCAGATCTAATAAATTCAACTGCCTTGTTGTCGCTAGGCGCAGAGAAGACAACCCGAGATGGGGCTTCAGTAAAGAAGTAGGCTCCCGTTATCGACGACGTAACGCTAAAGCCAAGTCCACTTCCTTTGACCAGATCTCTGAGCGCCAGCGCCAATCCACCATCACTGATGTCTGTAATTGCACTTATTCCAAAGGCACCTGGAGCCGTCACAACGTCAATGACTGTGTCAATCAGTAGCCGATGGGTCTCAAAGTCGACCTCAACGAGCCTTCCCGCCTTTACACCTTTTACAGTCCAGACCAACCTCGATCCACCGAGAAACGAGCCTTGACCACCATTTACTAGATAGATCGAATCACCCACCTGCGGACGATTAGTCGGTGGAATCTCCGAGATCGACTCACGAATTCCGATGGTAGTCAGCACTGGCGTTGGCTCAATATTGCGACCATTCGCCTCGTTGTATAGAGAGACATTTCCACCTACAACTGGAATATCTAGCTCCAATGACGCCTTGGCGATCCCGTCTATCGACTGAGAGAGCTGCCACATAACCGAAGGGTGCTCGGGATTTCCAAAGTTGAGGCAGTCAACCATAGCCGTTGGTCGAGCCCCAACGAGCGCTAGATTCAGAGCCGACTCAGCGACAATCCACTGCGAACCAATGTAGGGGTCAATCTCGCACCATCTTGAATTTCCATCACTCGAAAGACCAATGGCCCTCTCAGTGACTCCGACTTCCGGAGATGCAAGGCGCAAGAGGGTGGCACCGCTGCCGGGTCCAACGATCGTATTTAGAAACAGCTGATGATCGTATTGACGATAGATAACACTTGGATCAAAGACCATCGCTTCAACGTCGCGGGCTACATCTATCGACAGATCGAGTTCATCGACGTCGATACTCCGGTACTCTTTGATAGAAGCTGGCTCTGCAATTGGACGATCATAGATCGGAGCTCCATCGGCGAGGGTCTCAGCTGGCATCTCGCCAACGACTTCACCCTTGGATATCAACCTCAGGATTCCAACCTTTTCGCCGTCGGGGGACTCTACGGGCTCAGTTACAACACCTACTACTGCGGCGCCAACTTCCCATTTTGCTGCAATTGCAAGGACTTCGTCCACATTCTCGTTGGTGACAATGGCGAGCATTCTCTCTTGAGATTCACTCGTCATAACCTCAAATGGCTCCATATTTGGTTCGCGTCGGGGAACGTCGTCTACAAAAACATCCATTCCAAGCCCCGCCTTAGCCGCCGTCTCGCACGTAGCGCAGGTAAGTCCCGCTCCACCTAGGTCTTGAATGCCAACGACGAGCTTCTTATCCAATAGCTCGAGGCACGCCTCGATAAGGCGCTTCTCTTCGTAGGGATCGCCGACTTGGACACTTGGCCTCTTTGTCTGCTCAACATCACCTCCGAAACCAGCTGACGCCAAGACCGAAACTCCACCGATACCATCACGGCCAGTCGACGCGCCCAGCAAGATTGCTCGATTGCCAATACCATCAGCCCTCGCTAGGACAAGGTTCTCTCGCTTCAAAATTCCAACTGCGGCAACGTTGACTAGAGGGTTGGAGTTATAGGTCTCATCGAATACGATCTCGCCACCAACGGTTGGGACGCCTACTGCGTTTCCGTATCCCGAGATACCTGAGACCACGCCGTTGAAGATAAACCTGTTACGAGGATCGCTCTGATCACCGATTCGAAGCGAGTCAAGTAGGGCGATCGGCCGCGCACCCATTGTAAAGATATCACGCAAGATTCCTCCCACGCCCGTGGCAGCACCTTGATATGGCTCGATCGCCGAAGGGTGGTTATGAGATTCCATACGAATAGCTACCGCAATTCCGTCGCCACCATCGATCACCCCAGCATTTTCTCCAGGGCCGAGGATAACCTTCTCACCTTTGGACGGGAGTCTTCGAAGGTGAAGTCGCGAAGACTTATACGAGCAGTGTTCGGACCACATGACCGAATACATGGCTAATTCAAGATAGTTCGGATCACGTCCGAGGATTGACTTAATCGAATCAAATTCGTCATCTGTTAAACCTAAAGCAATGTGTACCGCAACATCCATGGTGTTGAGTTTAAGAGCTAACGCAACTAGTTGAAGTAGGAAAGTCACTTTTCGCGGCTTCCCAGCTCCACATCTACTGCGAACTTCGAGGTCCGAGGAACACAACCGGTCGCTCTAGTAAAAAACAGCAGCTTGGTCCGCGCAAGGGTATCAAGTAAAAACTATCATGATACCTTCCCTGTGAATTTCATCAGAATTGAATTAAGATAACCTTTGAGTTGTAATCCGGCGATAATCTCGGATTCGACTTTCAATAACCACAAAGTTGGTTATATCGAAAATAATAAGAGCAACTTATTTGCTTCTCACTATCAGAATCGACTCCCAGATCTCATTAGCCGATCAATAACCTCAACAACCGAACCGAGATCAGAAAAGAGTCACTCGGAACATCCGATCATTACGCATTCATGATTTAATAAAGAATGATCGCCTTTATCGCCGTCCAACAATCACAAACGTACTAGAAGGGCGCCCTCTAGTCGTTCAGTGTTAAAACGCTCTTCTATAACGGGATAAAGAAATGGGAATAAGATATCGACTTTCGATTCGCAATTATGAAAAAACTTCAATTTATCGAGCAAGTCTCTGCCGGCGCTGAACATATCTCCACTTCAGCGGCGTATCGCCATCTAAAATCCAAAATCTTATGAATCAAAATGAATGCAAATTATGCATTTCATATCTCTTCTGAATGATACGTAACGTTGATATTCACTCAACGATCTACGATAGGGCAAGATGAGCTCTGTTACTAGGTACAATTCGCCCCTTCAATCTCATCACTTAAGTGATCATTCGACAAACAATAGCTTTCAAGGTTAAGGTCATCGGTCACATCTCAGCCAATCCAAAGCTTTCAGACGTACAAATGATGATGATCGACAAAATAGAAAAATAATGAAATAAATTAATTCAGAAATTTTGAAATTGCATTTACAGAAAGGTAAATTAGGGACTAACATTATGACTGTGACAGATTCAGGAATTGATTTAGATCTACGAGATGCCTCTGCTCGTGCTCAATCTAAAGTAATTAAAGATTATCTAGAGGCTCTTGAACGTAATAAGCCGAGGCGCGGTCGCAAAAGAACGCGTGAGACGGTCGAAAAGCAATTGGCATTGGTTGAATCTCAATTGATCGATGCAGACCCGCTTGATCGTCTTCATCTCATTCAAAAGCGTATCGATCTCGAAACAGAGCTTGTGAATCTCAAGAATAAGGTTGATATCGGCGAGCTCGAAACACGCTTTGTAACGGCTGCCAAAGAGTACTCGGAGCGAAAAGGCATCTCTTATGACGCCTGGCACGCTCTTGGAATTCCAAACGAAGTCTTAGAAAAAGCGGGTATCGAGGTACCTAAGGTCGCAACCAGAAAGAAGCGACAAGGGGCCTAGCTCAACTAGTTTCATAATACAAAAGAGCCCTTGGAAGATTATGTAAGAATCTTCCAAGGGCTCTTTCTATGAGCTTCAACTATGAAATCTTTGCCTTCAAAGACTCAAAGATAAGCAAACCATCTGTTGATCCAAGTAGTGCATCAGTCGCTCTTTCAGGGTGAGGCATCATTCCTACAACATTGCCAGCGGCATTCGAGATGCCAGCAATAGACCCAATCGAACCATTTGGATTATCAAGGTAACGAAATACTACTTGATCATTCTCAAGAAGCTTTTCATACCCGTCTTGAGAGATCGTGTAGTTACCCTCAAAGTGATTGATCGGAAGTTCGATCACCTGATTTGGAACAATTGTCGACGAAGCAATAGAGGCAACGGATGCCACCTCAATCTTCTCAGCCCTACAGATAAACTTCAGGCCGCTGTTCTTTTGGAGCGCTCCGGGGAGCAATCCGGCTTCAGTTAATACTTGGAATCCGTTGCAAATTCCAAGCGTGGGCGTGCCTTCGTTGGCTCGATCAATAATCGCGGCCATCACATTTGAGAATCTTGCAATTGCACCGGGACGAAGATAGTCACCGTGGGCAAATCCACCTGGAATCACTATTGCGTCATAGTCATCCAACGAACCTTGACCGTGCCAAACAAGTTCGCTACGAAGGCCCACCAGCGTAAGAGCTCGAACAACGTCGTGCTCACAGTTGGTTCCTGGAAAAACTACGACAGCGACTTTACCGCTCATGAATTAGCCGAGATGAGGTCTCGTACGCGGAAGTCCTCCAATACAGGATTGGAGAGAAGCCTTTCAGCAATTTCGGTGACAACGTCTGCCGCAGAGTGTTCGTCTTCAGCATGCAACATCAACCTAAAAAACTTGCCTGAGGCTACCTTGGTGACCGATCCGTATCCTAAGGATACGACTGCGTCAAGAATTGCGACACCTTCTGGGTCAGAGACTCCCTCTTTCAAGAGAACCTCAACTACTGCTTCGTACTTCAATTTCGAAATACTCCGATTCATACTTCCATGTCGCGCGAACGCGACCATGAGGCGACAATCACCCATTTTATTCCTAATTTTTATTTCATCAGCCTAAAAATTGATCATATGGCATACGGCCAAAGGCCAGGAAGTGAGCTGGGCCGAGGTACTTCAGCGGGTAAATGCCTCATTACACTGGTCAAGCCAGCTTGAAATGGACGATCCGGTAATGTGCGCATAGGCGCTTTGATATCGATCCGAAAGGCTTTGCAGAACTTCACCTGGTATCGATGGCGGTGGTGGTACCTTGTCCCAACCAGACCTTTCAAGGTAATCTCTCAGTGGTTGCTTATCAAATTGGACTGGCTCCACACCGGCCACGTGAGATGAAGCATCCCAATACCTAGATGAATCCGGGGTGAATATTTCATCCGCAAGTGTTAGCTCGCCGTCGATCATTCCAAATTCAAATTTTGTATCTGCAAGGATCAACCCCGCCTCACTAGCGATTTTAGATCCGATGTCAAATAGGGATAGGGACAACCGCTCGATCTCTTTTACGAGTGCTCTACCGTAGAGCTCACTCGCATGATCGACGGAGACGTTTTCGTCATGGCCAACGTTGTTCTTCACCGAAGGGGTAAACATAGGAGAGGGAAGGCGTTCAGCTAACTTGAGATCAGCTGGTACGGCCATGTTGTGGATGGTGCCGCTTCGTTGATACTCCTTGTAGGCACTTCCTGCAAGGTAACCGCGAACGATTGCTTCAACTTGCACCATTTCACACCGTTTGACAACGGAAGATCTTCCGATCATCTCTTTGGCAAATTCACCGTCAACGTCGCTCTTGGATGGCTGCGACGAGATGAGGTGGTTAGGTACAATCTCTTTAGTTCGCTCCATAAAGTATGAGCTCAATGCGTTGAGAATCACACCCTTATTTTGAACAGTCTCATTCATAATCACATCGAATGCAGACACTCGATCTGATGCTACCATGAGCAACGACTGCCCATCGGAGAGCTCGTAGACGTCCCTAACCTTGCCAGAATAGATCTTTTTCACTTTCGAATCAACCTTTAATTCTTTGGATTTTGAAGAGAAACTACCTTTGCTAATTCGTCGATTGCTCGACCGCAGTGTCTCGTGACCCTCTCAACGCTAAAGGCTCTATCTAGCAACTCGCTGGAGATAGAGAGAGTCTGATCGTTCTCAATCACACTTCGAAGTTGTTCGCCGCGTTCATAGGCGCTACGTGCGGAGCTCTGTACAATTCGGTAGGCCTCATCGCGGCTCATACCCGAGTCGACCAGCGTTAGAAGCAACGACTGAGAAAAGACAAAACCGAGCGAGTTATCGAGATTCTGCTTCATTCGCTCTGGGTATACCATTAACCGACTTACAAGTGATCTAGCTTTATTCACCATGTAATAGGCGAGGATCGAAGCGTCCGAGAGTACGATCCGCTCAACCGAAGAGTGGGAGATATCCCTTTCATGCCAAAGAGCCACATCTTCAAGGCCAGATAGGAGGTATCCTCTCATTACTCGACTAAGGCCAACGAGTCGCTCCGACAAAATTGGGTTCCGCTTATGTGGCATAGCAGACGAACCCTTTTGCCCAGGAGCAAAGTACTCCTCTGCCTCGCCAACTTCCGTCCGCGCCAAGTGACGAACTTCCGTGGCGATGGTCTCAATGGTCGCCGCCAACGACGTGAGTGAATAGAGGTATTCAGCGTGGCGATCACGCGCGATTACTTGAGTCGCTGGAACTGGCTTCAGACCAAGAAGTTCGCAAACGTGCTCTTCCACCGCTGGTTCAATATTCGAGAACGTTCCAACAGCACCTGAGAGCTTTCCCACAGATATAGCAGCGATCGCTCGATCCAGACGTTCCAAATCACGCGATAGTGAGAGGCCAAATAGTGCTAATTTGTTGCCAAAAGTTGTTGGCTCTGCGTGCATTCCATGGGTCCTGCCGGCCATTATCGTCTTCGCGTGCTCTGTAGCCCGTGAATGTATCGCCTCGATCAATGAGACCAACTCTTGGCGAATCTGAATTCCGGCATTCTTCAATGTAAGAGAGAGGGCAGTATCGACTACGTCAGACGAAGTAAGGCCGTAGTGAATCCAACTAGCAGATTTAGTTCCAATTGTGCTTTGAACGACGTCAACGAAGGCGGCAAGATCGTGATTTGTTATCACTTCGCGATCGTTTACGGCTTGAACAAAGGCTAAGTCGATATTTGGAGTGAGCGACTTTAGCTCCTCTAGATCCTCTATTGGTACAACACCAACGCGCGCTAGCGCCTCCACCGTTGCATATTCAACTGCAAGCCAATTCCTCATTCGAGAGGTGTCGCTAAATAGTTCCCCAACCGCAGGTAGCGTATAGCGCTCGATCATTATCGTTCTCCAATATCTAAATCTGTACTATCGTCCCACACCAATGTCACGGCGATAGTGGGCACCGTCGAATGCAACTCTCGATACCGCAGCATATGCACGTTCGAGAGCCTCTTCCTTACTCTTACCGAGTGCAGTAATTCCAAGAACTCGACCCCCAGAAGTCACCAGATCTCCATCTTGATCAACTGAGGTTCCAGAGTGGTAGACACGAACCGCGGAATTATCCTCAATTGCCGCAAGGCCAACGATCTTGTCGCCTCGACGCGGACTATTGGGGTATCCTGATGCACTCATTACCACGACTGCACCAGCACCATTTGGCTTTAAATCCACCTGCGAAAGATCTCCACCGGCCGCAGCGAAGAGAACGCTGCCAAAGCCCCCTTCGAGAAGGGGGATGACGACTTGGGCCTCAGGATCACCAAAACGGACGTTGAATTCGACCAACGAAGGGCCATCGTCATTTACCATCAAACCCGCATAAAGAACCCCGCGGTAGTCGATCCCTCGCCCTTTTAGCTCCTGAATAACCGGCGCAATGATGCGATCCATTGTCTGTTGTTGAAGCGACTCGTCGAACCACTCAACGGGAGCAAAGGCACCCATACCCCCGGTATTTGGTCCAAGATCACCATCGTTTAGCCTCTTATGGTCGGCTGCAGCGGGGAGCAAAACGGCTCTCTCTCCATCTAAAATCGCTAGCACCGAGACTTCACGACCAGAGAGAAAGTCCTCGATAATCACCTTGGTCCCAGCTTGACCAAATGACGCGCCGCTCAGTTTGGCGCGCACATCTTCGATCGCACTCTCGAGATCGCTAGTGACTAAGACACCCTTACCTGCCGCTAAGCCATCGGTCTTGATGATGTAGGGACCCACTTTATTCGAGAGGTACGAGATAGCATCGTCTACATCGGTGAAGGTGGCATACCTCGCCGTAGGAACGTTAGCTGCAGCCGCAACCTCCTTCATGAAGTCCTTTGAACCTTCGAGAAGGGCTCCGCTTCGACCAGGACCAAAGACTAACTTTGACTGAGCGCGCAGATCGTCAGCCAACCCTTCAACTAAGGGCGCCTCGGGACCGATCACAAATAGATCAGCTGTAAGTTGGCGTGGATCTTGATCTGTGCACTCGGCCGACTTGGAGATTCCGACGTTTCCAGGTGTCGCAATTACGTGGTAACCTTCCCGGACGAGTACGTCACAGATGGCATGCTCACGACCACCTGAACCAACGACGACGATACGGGTAGATTGCTTTCCCTCTTGCACTATCTGTCTTCCAAGGTCACAAATTGTTCGCGCTCCGGACCGACTCCTACGACTCTGATAGGAACATCAAGAACTTCTCGTAAAAACGAGATGTAATTTTTGGCCTCTTTAGGAAGGTCGTCAAAGTTACGAGCGCCGGAGATATCGCATCCCCATCCATCAAACTCTTCATAAATTGGCTCGACCCTGTGGAATACACTCTGGTGGTAGGGAACCGAATCGAGGATCTCGTCGCCGTCGCGATAGCCTACACAAACCTTTATCTTTTCGAACGAGTCCAAGACGTCGAGCTTGGTGATAGCAACTTCAGTAAGAGAGTTGAGTCGCGCAGCATGTCGGACAAGGACGGCGTCAAACCAACCGGCCCTTCGCCTCCGACCTGTAACAGTGCCAAACTCATGGCCGATGTCTATAAGACGATCTCCTACTTCATCCTTCAATTCCGTAGGAAATGGTCCCGCGCCTACTCGCGTGAGATACGCCTTTGCAATTCCAATTATCGAATCAAATTGCCGTGGTCCAAGGCCACTACCTGACGAGGCACCACCGGCGGTCGGCGAAGAAGACGTTACGAATGGGTAGGTACCGTGATCGATGTCGAGGAAGGTCGCCTGTGCGCCCTCCAACAAGATCTCCTTACCAGCATCTACTGCCTTGTGGAGAACTTGGACGGTATCTGCAATGTGCGGAGCAATCTTTGGAGCGTACTCACCCAAGTAAAGATTGCAGATCTCATCGAGAGACATTGGCAGGCGATTGTAAACCTTGGAGAGTATTAAATTCTTCTCGCGAAGTACTACCTCTAGCTTTTGTCTAAAGATCTTCTCGTCAAGAAGGTCTTGCACCCTAAGTCCGATTCGCGCAGCTTTGTCAGCATAGGCTGGTCCGATCCCACGCTTGGTCGTTCCAAGAGCGTTCTTACCTAGGTAACGCTCCGTCACTTTATCGAGCTCTAAGTGATATGGCATGATCAGATGAGCTGAACCAGAGACTAAAACCCTCGAGGTGTCGACGCCACGGCTCTCAAGAGACTCCATCTCAGCGATGAGAACACCGGGCTCGACCACAACTCCATTGCCGATCACGCAAGTAGCGCGCTCTGACAAGATTCCCGAAGGAATGAGCGATAGGGCGAAAGACTCCTCACCAACTACGACAGTGTGACCTGCATTATGGCCGCCTTGGTAGCGTACGACGTAGTCGCAGTTAGCGGCCATCACGTCCGTTAGCTTACCCTTGCCTTCGTCTCCCCATTGGGTACCAACGACAACTTTGACAGCCAAAGCGCACCTCCGTAGTTAGCTAGGGACCGCCTTTTCGGCAAAAAGTCCTTATAAATGTTAGAGGGCAATTCACCTAAGTGAGTACGACCACCTCGGGATTATCCATATCGATATCTGCACGAATATTTGAACCTTCGTGGTACTTCCCCGAGAGAATTGCAGTCGAGATCGGATCACCCAAGTAACGTTGCACTACCCTACGCAATGGACGAGCTCCGAAGTCAGGATCATATCCACGATCGGCGATCTCTCGTATTAGATCTTCGCCAACCTCAAGGGTGATGCTTCGAGCAGTCAACCTATCTCTAAGTTCATCGATCTGAATCTCTACGATCTTGTCGAGATTCTCTCGTGTCAGAGGTGAAAACCGGACGATCTCATCGATTCGATTGACGAACTCTGGTTTGAAAAAGTCTCGAGGATCGACCGAAAGGTTTGAGGTCATGATCATCACGGTGTTAGTAAAGTTCACCGTTCTTCCTTGGCCATCCGTCAGTCGGCCATCGTCTAAGACCTGAAGTAAGACGTTAAAGACATCGCTATGGGCCTTTTCGATCTCGTCGAGCAGTACGACACTATAAGGTCGACGTCGCACCGCCTCTGAAAGTTGGCCGCCTTCGTCGTAGCCGACGTAACCGGGGGGCGCACCTACGAGACGCGAAACGCTATGGCGTTCCTGATACTCGCCCATATCGATCCGCACCATAGCTCTCTCATCATCAAAGAGAAAACCAGCCAAAGCCTTAGCAAGCTCCGTCTTTCCGACTCCAGTAGGTCCCATAAACAGGAAGCTACCAATAGGTCGATTTGGATCAGACAGTCCGGCTCTTGACCTTCTAATTGCATTCGAGACGACTTCAATGGCACGGCCTTGTCCCACTACTTGAGAACCAAGTGCTTCCTCCATATGAAGAAGCTTTCCGACTTCACCTTCGAGGAGTTTTCCAACCGGGATTGAAGTTGCACGCGACACAACCTCGGCTATGTCCTCTTCAGAGACCTCTTCGCGCAACATCCTAAGGGTGCTTTGCAGCTCTGACAACTTGGCGCTCTGGACCTTGATCTCTTCTTCAATCGAAGGGATCCTAGAGTAAAGGATCTCGCTTGCTCTGTCTAGAGATCCCTCTCGGGAGAACTTATCTGCCTGAGCCTTGGCATCTTCTAGCTCCTCTTTTTTAGATCTGATCGATTCGATCATTGACTTTTCAAGCTGCCAGTGGCCGACCATCGAATCGCGCTCTTCGGCTAGGTTAGCAAGCTCTTCGTCAATCTTCGATAACCTATCGAGTGAAAGTGGGTCCACCTCACGGGCTAGGGAGATCTTCTCGATCTCAAGTTGGCGCATCCTTCGCTGCACGACATCGATCTCAGTTGGCATCGAATCGATCTCAATTCTGAGTCGACTAGCGGCTTCATCAACGAGATCTATGGCCTTATCAGGGAGAAAGCGATCAGTGATGTACCTGTCTGAAAGTAGTGCAGCAGCAACGAGTGCGCTGTCTTGAATTCTTACGCCGTGGAAGACCTCGTATCGCTCCTTCAAGCCACGCAGTATCGCTACGGTAGCAGCCACGGAAGGCTCCTCTACCTGAACTCTTTGAAAACGTCGCTCGAGGGCCGGATCCTTCTCAATATACTTTCGATACTCATCTAAAGTTGTAGCTCCGATCATGCGGAGCTCGCCGCGGGCCAACATCGGCTTTAGCATATTTGATGCATCCATGGCACCTTCGGCGGCGCCAGCTCCAACTACGGTATGCATCTCATCGATAAAGGTAATGATCTCACCATCAGAGGCAGATATCTCGCCGAGCACTGCTTTGAGACGCTCTTCAAATTCGCCACGATACTTGGCACCGGCAACCATGGAAGCGAGATCGAGGGCGATCAAACGCTTCGACTTGAGTCCCTCTGGCACGTCGCCCTCTATGATCCGAAGCGCCAACCCTTCAACAATTGCGGTCTTTCCTACCCCTGGCTCACCTATCAATACTGGGTTATTCTTGGTTCTACGCGAAAGCACTTGGATAACGCGACGAATCTCGTCATCTCTCCCAATTACGGGGTCAATCTTTCCTCGTGAAGCTAAAGCAGTTAAGTCTTTACCGTACTTCTCGAGAGATTTGAAGGTCTCTTCAGGATTCTGACTCGTGATCCTCTGATTACCACGAATCTCCTTCAATGCACCGAGGACCGCGGAACGATCCGTTCCAAACTTTGGAGCTAGCTCAAGGAGTAAGTGGTCGACTGAAAGGTAGTCATCCTTCATGTCAATGCGATTCTTCTCGGCGCGTCGTAGAAGTTCGATAACTTCGCGCGAGATAACAGGTTCAGTTCCAAATACCTTTGGAAGCTTCTCCAAAGTGGCATTTAGACCATTGCGAAGCTCGAGTGGCGAAAGGTTGAGCTTACTCACCAACGGTAAGGTAATCCCATCGACCTGATTTAGAAGTGCTAAAGCTAGATGGTCATTCGTGACTTCGCCGTTATTACGGCGAGTTGCATCTTCAATCGCTGAAGCTAAAGCCTCTTGACTCTTCTGTGTCCACTTAGAGGTATCTATCTGTGGCATAAAATAATTCTCCCATCAAATTACTTCCGCTAGGAGAATCATGAGCCCACTTAGGCGCGATCTCCTGTTGCGGACATTTTTTTAATTTTCATTTGAAAACCGATAGTAAAGAATCGGTCCAAAGGATTGATTCAGAGGCACGATATCGCGACGATACTTTCGGTGAGCCTCTTCCAATTCAACTTCGCGCAGGTGTTTGATCTCAACCAATTGGTTCGAGAGAGTCTCTACCTTGTCTTCGAGCTCTAAGATCCGCTTAACGCCTTCGATATTGATTCCTGCATCGGTCAATTCTTGAATGTGACGCAGGCGTGCAAGATCCTTCTCTGAGTAGCGCCTTGACCCACCTGAGGTCCTCTGTGGATCAAGAAGTCCGCGCCTTTCATAGATGCGCAAAGTTTGAGGATGAACTCCTGCTATTTCCGCAGCTACCGATATTACGTAAACTGCCCGAAAAAATGTTTCGTTACTCTGTTCCATTGCCTCTCCCTTCGAAACTAGATCCGATCGAGAACTTTTCTTACTACTGCTGCTTGCTAAGGATCTTTGCGAGATCCTCAACCGCCTTCTTCTGCTCCGGCGTCAAGTCTTTGGGGATGACGATTTCAACCGTTACAAGGAGATCGCCCACTTCGCCGCGCTTGCCGGTTACTCCGTAACCTTTGGCCCGCAAAATCTGGCCCGACTTTGTTCCTTGAGGAACGCGTAACTTAATCGACGAATTCAGTGTGGGAACCACGATCTCACCACCAAGTGTCGCCTCAGGGAAAGATATCCTTGCTACTGTGAGGATATCAAGGCCTTTACGTCCAAAACTAGGGTCGCGATCAACCTTTATCTTGATGTAAACGTCCCCTGGAGTACCGCCATTTGCCCCAAGCGATCCCCTGCCTTTGAGGCGTATCTTTTGACCATCTTCAACCCCGGAGGGGATCTTAACATTTATCTTGCGATTGACTAGAGTCTTTCCAGTTCCGTGACAATTCCCACACGGGAGATCTACACGAACCCCTTGTCCTCCGCAGGCCGGACATGGCTGCGAAAATGAGAAAAAGCCCTGACTTTCGTTCACCGAGCCAGTACCGTTACAACGAGCACAGGTAACCGGCTTAGATCCTGGCGCTGCACCGGAGCCTGAACAGACCCGACAACGCGCCTCGATGGGCACATTGACGGCAGTTGTCACGCCATCAATCGACTCCTTGAAGCTAATCGTCAGCGTAACTTCTACATCTGGACCTTTCGAGGCAGGTGTGGTGGTACCTGCACGACGTCGGTTGAAGATGCCACCAAAAAGGTCGCCGAGATCATCTACCTTGAAGTTAGGGTTACCCTGAGTGAAGGGGCCTTGACCCCCTCGTCCCATAAATGGCACCTGGCTCCGAATCTGGTCATATTCGGCACGCTTGCTCGCATCACTCAAAACTTCGTATGCGACTGAGATCTCTTTAAACTTCTCTTCAGAGCCAGGATTTGCGTCAGGATGGTACTCCTTTGCCAACTTGCGATATGACTTTTGTATCTCTTTTTCGGTCGCTGTCTTCTCAACCCCAAGAACCTTGTAATAGTCCTTTTCATACCATTCGCTGTTGGCCGCCATGGCACCTACCCTACAACTTTTACCATTGCGGGTCGCAAAACACGACCCTTCCACCTATAACCCGGCCTCAATATCTCTGCGACTATGGGTCCACCCTCGCCCTCTTCATGAGCTACGGCTAGGTGAATCTCTGGATCGAAGGCTACTTCAACCGCATCGATTACCTCGAGACCTTCATTTGTCAACATTAAGAACATCGGACGAATCGTCTTTTCTGCAATTTCTCCGCTTTCAGAGTTAGCGACGTGCGCTAGGAGCATCGACAAGTCATCCAAAGTTGGAATCAACTTCTCGATTAGTGAAAGCACCCGCTTCTCGCTGTTCTCTTCTTCAAGTCGCGCCACGCGCCTACGATAGTTATCGAAGTCGGCTTTAGTTCTCTGAAGAGATTCGAGGTACTCGTCACGCTCTCGACGAAGTTCGTGGACGATAGGATCCTCGATCTCTTCGTCGGCACTTGCAACGATCTCTTCGGCTTCGATCACAATTTCATTTAGTTCTTCATCATTGGGCTCGTTCGACTCATCGAAGTCGCCCCGATCTTCAGATACCAATCTTCTCACCTTTCAAGTGACAACCGCACCGACCCGGACCAGAGCAGTATTGTGAATCTGGTCCGGGGGCAATGCACTCGCTTACTTGTTTGTATCGTCAACGATTTCAGCTTCGACGATATCTTCATCGTTAGAGCCAGAAGCCGATGTCCCACTAGAAGCTGCCTCGTCGCCACCTGAGGCCTGAGCGGCCTTAGACGCCTCTTCGTAGAGACGCTGCGAGAATGCCTGCGACGTAGTCATAAGCTTCTCAGTTTCAGTCTTGATAGCTTCGATGTCAGTGCCAGCAAGAGCACTCTTCAACGTCTCTAACGCTGATTCAACCGAGGTCTTCTCGTCACCATTGAACTTCTCACCTTGGTCCTTCAAGAGCTTTTCAGTCTGATAGACAAGGGTGTCTCCGTTATTGCGAACTTCGGCCTCTTCACGTCGACGCTTATCATCAGCGACGTGTGCCTCAGCATCTTTGACCATGCGGTCAATGTCGTCCTTTGAGAGTGAGCTTTGACCAGAGATTGTGATCGACTGCTCTTGATTCGTCGCACGATCCTTAGCCGATACGTGCACAATACCGTTGGCATCGATGTCGAAGGTTACCTCAATCTGAGGAATTCCACGAGGTGCAGGCGGAAGTCCAACTAGCTGAAACTTTCCAAGAGTCTTGTTATACATTGCCATCTCGCGCTCTCCTTGAAGAACGTGGATCTCAACTGAAGGCTGATTATCGTCGGCTGTTGTAAAGACCTCTGTCCTCTTGGTCGGGATAGTGGTATTGCGCTCGATCAACTTGGTCATGACGCCACCCTTGGTCTCGATACCCAAGCTAAGGGGTGTTACGTCGAGGAGGAGGACATCTTTTACCTCACCCTTCAACACACCAGCCTGAATAGCTGCACCAACGGCAACTACCTCGTCTGGGTTCACACCTTTGTGAGGTTCGCGACCGGTAATCGATTGCACGAGATCTTGAATCGCCGGCATACGAGTCGATCCACCAACCATTACGACGTGATCAATCTGATCCTTTGTAAGTCCAGCATCCTTGATCGCTTGCTCGAAGGGATGACGACAAGCTTCAGCCAGATCTTCGGTCAACTCTTGGAATTTGGCGCGAGTCAACTTGAGGTCGAGGTGCTTTGGTCCTTCTGCATTAGCTGTGATGAATGGCAAGTTGATGGTGGTCTCTTGGACGTTGGAAAGTTCAATCTTTGCCTTCTCAGCTGCCTCTTTGAGCCTTTGCATCGCCATCTTGTCACCCGAAAGGTCAATTCCTTCGGTGTCTTTGAAGGTCTTGACCAACCAGTCGATGACCCTTTGGTCCCAGTCGTCGCCACCTAGGCTCGTATTTCCTGAAGTCGACTTGACTTCAAAGACGCCGTCGCCGATCTCGAGAACCGAGACATCGAAGGTACCGCCACCAAGGTCAAAAACCAGAACGGTCTGATCGGTATTTTCCTTGTCCAAACCGTAAGCTAGCGCAGCTGCGGTTGGCTCATTGATAATGCGAAGTACTTCGAGACCAGCAATTTGACCAGCCTCTTTTGTAGCTGTTCTCTGCGCGTCGTCAAAGTAAGCCGGAACCGTAATTACTGCTTGTGTAACGGTGTCACCAAGGTAGGCCTCAGCATCACGCTTCAGCTTGGATAGGGTACGTGCGGATATCTCCTGCGACGTATAGGCCTTTCCATCGATGTCAATCGTCCAATTGGTACCCATGTGGCGCTTTACGGACCTGATCGTACGATCAGCGTTTGTGACAGCTTGTCGCTTCGCGACTTCTCCTACAAGTACCTCACCCGACTTGGAGAAGGCTACGACGGAAGGGGTAGTTCTACCACCTTCTGAGTTTGGGATCACGATTGGATCTCCGCCTTCGAGAACGCTTACAACCGAGTTAGTTGTTCCAAGGTCAATACCTACTGCTTTTGGCACTTTTAGTTACCTCCTATGAAGTTCATTAACAATGATATCGTTATAAAACTTGAGTCGCTTCATATCAACTTTAAATTTAATGAATTTCTTCCAACAAAAGGAGGATTTTTAGCCTTTGGGGGCTACGTTCAAATGTGATATGGGACAGCTAACACTTTTACGCCACGGGCAAAGCACTTGGAACCTAGAAGATCGATTCACCGGTTGGATCGATGTCGACCTCACCCAAAAGGGAGAAGAGGAAGCTAGAAATGCAGGAAAAGCCCTGCTTGAAGCCGGAATCGTCCCCGATATCCTTCATAGCTCAGTCCTCAAAAGGGCCATCAAAACCGGCGAAATCGCCCTAGATGCGATGGAGTTGAACTACATAGACGTACAGCGTCATTGGCGCTTAAATGAACGCCACTACGGCTCCCTACAAGGCAAAAATAAAGAAGAGACCAAAGAGCGCTTCTCCCGAGAGCAGGTCCGACTTTGGCGCCGAAGCTTTGATACGCCACCTCCCGAACTCGATCTTGACGATCCGACACACCCGCGGCACGACCGACGGTATAAAAACGTAGCTCCCGAACTTCTCCCAAATACAGAGTGTCTAAAAGACGTATTGGAACGAATGCTTCCCTACTACTTTGACGTCATGGTTCCCCAGCTAAAAGCCGGGAAATCTCTGCTAATTGCCGCCCATGGCAATTCCCTTCGGGCCTTAGTCATGCACCTCGAAGGACTAAACAGCGAAGAGATCTTGAATTTTGAGATTCCTAATGGACAACCGATCGTCTACTCCGTCGACGAAGACCTAAACGCCATTCGAACCCATTGGCTCGGCCGCTAGAGATCAAAATTTATAACTGCGTAGCATGGCGCTAGATGACACGGGTTCATTAGCTATACCCAGCTCGTAAACGCATCTGATTAACTAAAGTCGAAACTTCGCATAGTATTGAAGGCGTGAAAAAATCGTTCCGAAATTCTGGTGTACTAATTGCTATTGCGCTAACGGCTGCTGCGTGTAGCCACACGAAGGCCCTAGCGCCAGAGGGTGGGAGCCTCGGACTTTCACCCTCTTCTGGTGCTGGAGGAACAAATGCACCATCACTAAATGGCTCTAATACGTCAAATGCATCTAAGTACAATGGTGCCGGCTACCAAACCCCAGTCTTTACGTCTACCACTGTACCTAACTCCTATAACGACGTTCCACTTGGTCCAACGACCATCAAGGTGGAGAACACTAAGTACGGGCAGGTTCTAGCCTCGCCAAGCGGCCACACACTTTACATGAGAATCGGGGACTCGCCAACTTACGCGGGGTGCAAGTCAACCTGCGCAATCGCCTTTCCACCAATCCTAACAAACGGTGCACCGCAGGCCTCGGGTGGCATATTAGCTGCATACTTGGGAGTCCTAACCGCGCCTACCAGGGGTGAACAGATTGCATACGCCGGCCATCCGCTCTATACCTACTCCGGCGATACGGCACCGGGAATGGTCTCTGCAGAAAATGCAGGCGGAATATGGTTTGCAGTTACGCCGACAGGTGCTCCACTTAGAGTGAAGGCAGCTGGATAGGTAATTTCTTTACCACCTAGCTAATGCCGGTCCCTTTAACATACACAAAGGGTATCCTTCCTGATAACTTGAATGTATGTCAGATAATTCATTGCCATCAAAGATCGAGCGTCTTCGCTCCATTTGGCTCTTCGCCGAATGTTCCAAGAAGGAACTTCAACTTCTCGAACGTGCCTGCGACGAAGCAAGCGCCACAGCAGGAACGATAATTTGCGAAGAGGGCCACTTTGGTCGCGACTTCTATATGATCACCAGCGGCAACGCAAAAGTCACAAAAGGCGGCAACGAGGTAGCACGCCTTGAGGCCTCAGATCACTTTGGTGAGCTAGCGCTGCTCGATCACCAACCAAGGTCAGCTACCGTAACCGCGGTAACTGACGTTTCCCTCCTAGTACTTCCCGCAAGAGAGTTCACTTCGGTACTAGAAGAGATACCGACGATGGCTATACGACTACTAGCAACTATGGCTGCTCAGCTCAGGAGAGCAGACGAAGCCGCATACGAATAGTCAACTCAAACAAGTCATAAACGAAGAAGGGCTCGCAACTTTTGTTGGACCCCTTCTTCTATATTTAGAACAACCTAAAGCTAATTGCCTTCTAGAGACTTCTCTAGAATCTGAGCCACATCCAAAACTGCGACGTCATCACGCGCACCGCCTTCAGCCTTCTTAGCCTTTACTGCATCATCGAGCATGATCATACAGTACGGACACGCTGTGGACACTACGTCTGGATCAACCTCAAGGGCTTGATCGACGCGCTCAACGTTAACACGCTTGCCGATCTTCTCTTCGAGCCACATCCGGGCTCCACCCGCTCCACAACAGAAACCCCGCTCACGATGGCGGTGCATCTCAACAGTCGTAACCCCGGGTACAGACTCGATGACTGAACGAGGCGCATCGTAGATACCATTGTGTCGACCGAGGTAGCAAGGGTCGTGGTACGTGATTTTGCCTTGCTCCAACTTATTGACCGGCACTAACGAACCCTTACTTACAAGTTCTTTGAGGAGCTGCGTATGGTGGATAACCTCATAATTACCGCCCAAAGCCGAGTACTCATTAGCAATAGAGTTAAAGCAGTGCGGACAAGACGCGATGATCTTCTTCGCCTTTACTTCGTTGAGTGTCTCAATGTTCATCATCGCCTGCATCTGATACAGGTACTCGTTGCCTAACCTTCGTGCAGGGTCACCGGTACAGCTTTCCCGGCCACCCAAGATTGCAAACTTAACACCAGCGCGATCGAGGAGACGGGCGATCGATTGGGTAACCTTTCGAGCCCTCTCATCTAGGGCACCGGCACAACCAACCCAGAATAGATACTCAACGTCGGCTGGAATTTCACCCTCGATAACAGGAATCTCAATATCGATTGACTCAACCCAGTCGAGACGGTGCGACGAACCAAGACCCCATGGGTCTCCCTGATTCTCGATATTTCGTAGCATCGTGCCGGCCTCAGTCGGGAACTCACTCTCCATGAGAACTTGGTACCTTCTCATATCCACAATCGCATCAATATGCTCGATATCGACTGGACAGGCCTCAACGCATGCGCCACATGTTGTACAAGACCAAAGAACATCTGGGTCGATCACATTTGGAACCAACATGATCGGCTCCATTGTCGCCGTCTCGGCATTAGCTACTCGAGGGCCAAGGAGTTGGCCCGAAGTCGCAAAGAGGTGATCCCGAAGTGACATGACAAGAAGCTTCGGAGAGAGTGGCTTTTCGGTATTCCACGCTGGGCACTGTTCTTGACATCTACCGCACTCCGTACAAGTTACAAGGTCAAGAAGCTGCTTCCAGGAGAAGTCGTCTATCTTTCCAACCCCAAAGACCGAGTCTTCCGTTAGAAGTTCGGGGTCCATATTCGGAGTCTTATCGAGTGCTCCTAGGGCGCGCGGCTTGCGAGAAAAGGCAACGTTCAATGGAGCAGCAAAAATGTGGAGGTGTTTTGAGTAGGTAACAAAGACTAAGAAGCCCATAATGACTGCGACGTTACCCACAACAAATATCGATTCGAGTGCCGAATTCACGTTATGGCCCAAAGGCTTCAAAAGGATCGCCAAACCGTGGCTTGCAAAGGCAAAGTTGGAGTAAGCAAAGTCCCCTGTATTTACCTGCGCAGCTCGATATATGAGCAGTGTTACGATTACGAGAGCAATCCCAAAAAGAACTAGCCAGGCGGCGTCATTATGCGAGCCATAGAAGCGAGATTGACGATCCTTCTTGGATGGCGCATTCTTGATACGTATTACCGAGAAGACGACGAGCGAGAGTAGAACTGCCACCGAGAAGAAGTCTTCCGTGAAGCCTAACCATGAGTCATGGCCGATAAATGGAATTGCGAAGTTCGATTTGAATAGAGCTCCAAAGGCCTCAATAATTGTTGCAGTAAGGATCGTAAATCCCCAGAAGGTAAAGAAGTGGGCGATCCCCGGAACGGTCTTCTTGAGAAGACGCTTTTGTCCTAGTACCTCTTGAACCTCAAGGTTGATCTGTTCCGGAATATTGCGACGCCGATTTGGCGCATCAACTCCGCTTTTCACCAACTTGAAGATAAAGAGGCCTCGTCTCGCTGCAAAAAAAAGCGCAACGACAGTTATCAAAAGACCTATAGCTGCCCGCATTAACACTCCACCTTAACCAAACGCCGAAGAAACGAAGAAACATTCACCATTAGCGTCAATTGCCTAAGCGATACTACTCGAATCTACTACTTCGAAGGAGCTATTTTTTAAGGTCACATAATTTATTACCGATTGGTAACTTAACTACTCTTCAAAATTTCGATGGCCTTGGGATGGCGTTGGCCCTCGTTGATTCTGATACTTTGAACCAAGTAACGGACTACCATAAGGTATCTCAGCCTCAGTTGTCATCGTCAAAAACGATATTTGACCGATCTTCATCCCTGGATAGACCGTTATCGGCAAGTTAGCAACGTTTGAAAGTTCAAGCGTCACATTTCCGTCAAACCCAGGATCGATAAATCCCGCCGTGGAGTGGATCAGTAGCCCCAAACGACCAAGGGAAGACTTCCCCTCCAGGCGACCAACCAAGTTTGAACTCAAAGCGACTCTCTCGAGAGTTGAACCGAGCACAAATTCTCCGGGGTGTAGAATGAACACGCCATCCGGGTCCACCTCGACTAATTCCGTCATTGAACTTTGATCCTCGCGCACATCAATCACGCTCGCAGTATGGTTCCTAAAGATTCGAAAGTATCTGTCGACGCGCAGATCTACCGAAGACGGCTGAACGGCATTGTCACCCAATGGATCAATAATGATCCTGCCTTGAGCCATCTCTTCACGGATAGTACGGTCTGAAAGTATCATGACGTTAAAGGTAGTAGAAGAGCCCTAATCACCGGACGAAGTATGCCGTCGTGGTAGTATAAAAGTTACCTCTGCGGGTGTGGTTCAATGGTAGAACATCAGCTTCCCAAGCTGAGGACGCGGGTTCGATTCCCGTCACCCGCTCTCTTCGTTTTTCCATTCAGTACGCTACAGATAAACAACCAGAAAATCGCCTTGCGGGCGATAATCCATAAATTTGCGGAAATCGTAGAAAAATGGCTCTTCCGTTTCTAACGGGGTGACCTTTCAACATTTCCTTTAGGAATGACCTATTCTTGACCGCTGGCGGCGTCTCTTCTCCTGACACTTGTCAATAGTTGCGTCCCATTTGGGTACATTGAGGAATACAAAGTCGTCCGCGTACCGAATGAAGTCGATATTTGGGTTCTTTGTGTTTCCAGCGTATGGCTCTTTGAGTTCGAGTTCCCATATCCCGCTCCCGCTACTTCGACGAAGCGCTCGTCGAGCACAGAAAGCGCGATATCTAGTTGAATCCGCCCCGCTAATGATAAATCGATGGGTGGAAGCCATAGCTTTGTGTTAGCCAACGTTCTTGGTCCGCACATTCATAGCCCGTATACCCGATAGGGCTACCGCTAGATTTTAATTTACCCTAAGGCCAAATAATGAATCAGTAGCGTCCTCATGGATTAGACGGCCCAACTGCTATCGATTGTCACGGCATCGTATATCAGCGCAGCTATTCGGCGGACAAATGCAATTTCGCTTAGGTGCGTAGCAACTATCCGATTGGCATGGTCAAAAGGAGCTCTAGACAACTGAATCTGACCGAAATTTAGAGACTCCTTTGGAATCTCTAAATCTCCACCAAGTCGCTGATGGCATATCGTAGTTAATGAAAGTTAAGCGGGGCTACTATTTCAAAATGATGGGACTATTGTGGTCAAGCGGTTTCATTGAGCTTTTATCGACTGGTAGTCTCCCATGCAAGCTCTTGTTATTGCCGGCGACATCAAATTACCCCACCCACTTATAGGCCTCGTCTGTGGAACGCTTAGCACAACAGTAAGGTCCATCGGATCGGTGTGCGATATCTCAATGATCTTGCTCGATAATGTATTGCATCACCGCGTGACCCTCATCGTCGTAAACATCGTATCGAAAGAGACATTTATTGACCGTATCAAACACCGCCTCAATCGAAGTGGCGTACCACGGCATTGCAATGTGGTCTGGGCAAAACCGAATCGAAGGTTCTCTGGCGCCAAGTTGATAGGCTGGTCGATTCTTCTGGCTGAAGCTGATGTGCCAAGAAGAATTTGCATCGTCCTTAATTGAATCAACGAGCGGCAGTCCAAGTCCTAATGATGAAAGTCTGGGCCTACAAACAAAGCGGCCGATTCTAAATCGAAACTGTTCATCTCTATCTGTACTTCCGTCAGGCCCGGCACCATACGGTGAATGTTCCACCATAACTCCGGTGGAATCATCAAAGCGCATAAGTCCGTCACGACCAAACTCATATCGAACCGAAAACGTAGCGGGGTGCTGCCACCTAAGATTATCTGACAGAAGATCCTTACGTCCTTGAAAAATCAATAGCGGCGTTAGCAACGCTCGTAACACACGTCTTTGAAAATACCATATCAATTCGCCGATTTCTCGCTTACCGCGCTGACTGAACCGATGCCATTGCAACATCTCAATGTGCATTGCGTTAAGGCGATCTTGGTCTGTGTGAATTGTTACTAAGAGTTTCTTATCCTGTCCAATCAGCCACATATCTTGCAATTCGCTGTTCAGCCACGTTGCATTTTCAGATCCGTTGTTAGGAGTATTTTCAGACACGCTAAGACCTCCGACGATACGTATCGACCAGTCATCGCATTGGCTGAGGTAGTGCGCTAACTGCACAATATCAGCTCATGTTACTACTTCCCCTAATAATACGCCAGGTATCACCACATTGGTCAGGAGGTTAGAACCGCATCAATTTCCGCCATTTTGCCAAAATATACATAGTTTGCCGACATAGCCAAAGTGGAAATAGAGCGGTGATGATGCTATTCAAGGTGTCCTAATGTAGGCTGATGAATTCCCATTGAGCTCGACCCCGTGTAACTAATTTTCGACTCTATTGACCTTCATGTGGATCAACCCGGCCGCTCGTACGGAAGTTTGAGATCAATCGGTCCACAAGAAAGTATTACCAACGCCAGAGTCGCTTGAGCAGAGTGAAGCCCATAGCATCTCGCAATGATGGTGCGGATTATGGTGTCCAAACCTTCAACTCGTCCGTTAGAAACACCGAGTTCAATAGAAGCCATGATGCCCGCCTTATGGGTCCGAATTGACTTTGACAATCGGACAAAGCTCGGTATCCGAGACCGCGAGGCACGCGAACACCAGCGCTCCAGTAGTTCACTAACTTCGTCGTTAGTGAGATCTCCAGCAAATACGGCTCGTAGGGATTCTTTCATCTCGTATGCCAGCCAGAGTGCTCCACCGGTGCGCTTAATTCTGTGCTGGGTTTCACCCTAGCGTTCAGTTAGATCTCCGGGGTTCTTTAGTAGTGCCACCGTGCTCCCGCGAACTTGCGAGCATACTGGGGAGAAGGAAGCTTTCTCATCTGGCGCCAGAGATCTTTCCTTACCTGCTCCAGTGCCTCGGTGCCCAATTTAACCACGTGAAATAGATCTAAGCAGATCCGAGCACCCGGAGCGTGATCAGCGAATGCCTTGGCGAAGGCGGGTCCCATATCCATAGTTGCCGCGGTAATCTTGGCGGCTCTATCCGGGCCGAGTTCGTCGAAGAACCTATTCAAGCTACTTGCGCTTTTGCCTTCTGCCCCATAGACATCTCTTGCCGGTATCGTGGTTGGCAACCAGGGTCAGAGAGCTGTGATGCTTTCGGTAAGAGATCTCATACACCCCTACCAGAAAGAGGTTCTCCAAGCACCTGCGATCGAACTCTTCGGCTACCACCCGCTCGCATATCGTTCCTACGGTTCTGAAACGCGATTTCGTTAGCTTGGTAACGGTGATCTTATCCATCTCGACTTCACCAGGCTACCAGGTGCTCGAAGTCTCTTGTGAAACGCGATTCACCGACTGGTCTGGCGAATGGCACTGACTCGGTGATCACTCCATGGCTTGGAAACTTCAGTCCTCATAGTTCACAGGAGAGCCAAGTTTGGCGGATTACCATGTCCAAGTGCCTCCAGCGCGAGTTGACTGTTCTGGTGTCGTAGCGGAAGTGTGTCTTGTACTTGCACTTTGGACAACTGAGCTTGGTCCGGGTGAGCTTGAGCTTTACCACTATCTCTGCTGCTAAAAGAGAAACTTCACTTACAACGACACCTTTTAGGCCAAGCATCTGCTTGACTAGAGAAGTAGCGCGCACGGGTCCGGTCTCCCTTTTTGGTATGTCTCGCAACTGAAAAACTTAGGGATCGGAAGCCGTGTACGTTTTTTGTGGGGTTATTTCGTCCCTGAAAACCAAGTTTGTACTGGGATTACTCCTCGATTCGGGGGCTCTGAGGACCCACATCTATGTCATAAGAGCCAAAAGCATCTCCCACAAGAAAACCAGTTTTAGCCCCAGAGAGATACGTTCCTAGATTCATTTCCAAACTTCGCCACGAAGCCACCGGTATTTTTTTAATTCCAAACCCGAATAATCAAACCATAACAATTTGCCGCGAACATATCTTTATCTCGCAGAAACGCGAGCTTCAGGATTAAAACAGGAGCGACAAGATGAAGTCACCAGTACAGAAAATTATCACCGCAGGTTTAGGAGTCGCAGTAGTAGCAACGGGCGCCTTCTTCGTAGACCACAGCATCTCAAATACTGCAGTTAGCCTGCCATCAGCCCAAGTAGTTGGGACAAGCACACCCGTAGGATCAACACCGACGCAGGGTACCCCTAGTGCACGGGCTGGAAAAGGCAAGGGCGGACTACTGCAACACGCCGAACACGCCACCGTTGATATTTACTCGAAGAAAAATGGAATGGTAACTGTAACGGTAGATCGCGGTACCGTTCAAGCAATATCGTCATCTTCTGTTACCATCGTGCACCCAGATGGAACTACGGTCTCGGTACCGGTCTCTTCAGCAACGTTGTTTCCAAGACTAAGTGAATCCACGATTGCAAGCGATATCTCTTCAAATACGCCAGTAAAGGCGCTAGTCGTACAAAAGGGCGGAACCGCCTCACGCATAATAGCCACGACCCCGCCATCAACGCCTAAAACAACTGCCTAGGAGTAAGTCAAGCCTAGTGAAAGGATATGAACCAGCAACTTACTCTGTGCGTAAGGTGCTGGTTCATATTTGGGGTTCCATCCATAAACGCAAATACAGAAACTACGTGCCGGCAACCTTTTGAAGCTGCTCAGCCTTCAAAATCTTTATTGACCGATATTCAACTTCAACTATTCCGCGACGCTGAAAGTCTTTGAGAGTGCGATTTACTGAACTTCTCTGGGCGCCAATCATCGCCGCTAGGGCTCCTTGGCTAATCGCCACAGAATTGTTAGCATGCTCACTCAGCAGTAGACGGGCAACCTGAACTTCGACGCTCGAACCAAGAAGAGTAATAATGCGGCTTTGGGCGCCAACCAGACGTTTAGCAACTGAAGTCATCCAAAGACGAGCAACTTCGGCATCGGTATCGAGAAGATCAATGAAGTCCTTTGGATCGATGTAGAAGAACTTGCAATCCTCGACTGTCCATGCACTGTAGGCCGTTGGCATTGACAAAATGGTAGCGGTATCACCATCTACTCCACCGGAGCGAATTGAGCCAACGATCTCAGTCTCTTTCGAGGTACCAGTTTGCAGATGAACATATCCTTCACGCAAAATCCAGACACCGGGATTTAATTGATCTTCGCCAAAGAGGAGCGTTCCACGTTCGACAATTCGAATCTTGAGGACCTTTCCCAATCTAGACAAGTCATCCTTGATAGATCCGAGCGAATCAACGTTACCTACGCATCGAGCTATCCAAGCAGCAGCCGCGATCCGACTCGACCGAACCCCTCCTTCACCTCTGCGGCTCTTAACTAGAGTATCTTTTAGTAGATCTCCAAAGAAGTTCTTCTCGTCTGACATTTTGCCCCGATACTGAAACGATCAGGGACAACGGAAATTGCCCATGATGGAACCTAGCTCAAAGAATAGCAATGAAAGATAAATCAACCAGAAACCATAAATCTCCTACTGAGCGAAGACTAAAGTATCACGAGCCCAATTACGACGCCAAAGATAAGTTGGACCAAGAGAAAAGTCACTTGATGCAACTTTTAGGTCGTACCCCTACCCATAGTAACCCAAATTGCATACTCGATAAGAACGCCATCGCAATTCCGGCGACTACGCCACCAACGTCACCCTTTACTAACGTCTTGTTTAGGCCCTCTTCATCTAACAAATCCTCCCCTATCACCAGAGCACTGAATGAACGGGCTTTAGTAGTTAGGTTAAGCTAACCAAAGTAAGGATCTGTAGCCAACTGAACTAGCTTAGATACTCTCAATTATCTGAGTATGCGCCACGCCCCCTTACGAAATACATGAGATGACTGGCAGGGGTCGCCGCTACTGCATTTAGCATGGCGCAGTCTCCGACCTGCCCCCGGGGAAAGGGACACGCAGGTGAGGGCTGGCGCGTTGTCTGTGAAGGCCAGAAGCGCACGGCGGGTCGCACGTGGAGCGTTGGCGCTGCATCGACCCGGATGATGTCTTCCACCGTTCGTTGGCGCGGTAGCGAGAATTCGGCGCGCGCCGAAACGGTGTGTTGGGAGTGCGAAAACCAGGTTTCAGCGCACGAGGGCCTGGTAGCTGGGCATGAATTCGAGTATCTGGTGAGCAGCGGCAACTGTTCGCGGTACTCGCCGTGTGAGGATCTCGGCGGATGACAGCAAGGACCGCCTTTAGCGGATGGGTGCCGTGCCGCGAGATACGGAGGAGGCGTGGGCAGTGTTCCTGTCCGAGCTTCCCGGCAAGCCTTCACTGGTTGCCTGCTACCGGGACCGGGCCATTATTGGTCGGGTTCAACGGCGTTGGGGCAAGGACAGAAACGCAGTCCCTATTCACCTGTGTGACTATCACCTGTTCACGTGTGCAGTCGCGGTCTTGGATCGGGATGGCATTACCTACGGTGACCCGTTCAGGGAATAGCTGAACGCGTCCTTCCAGTCACTCGCTGGATGGGACGCATTTGACGCCGCCATCACAGCCGACCCCTGTCCCGTGAACGGGGCCGTAGAGGACCCGCTGAAAGTGGTGCGGGCTGTCATCGACCGACGTAAGTTCGCGCTCCGCAAACGCGCCCGCATGAATCTCCTCCTAGAACTTGTGCGCCCCGAGTTGGTACGGGGCGACAGCGTGCGCACCTACACGGAGTACATTCCCACGCACCCCGTCAAAGAAGGCTACAAGCCCAAGACCCGCTAACGGCGGGCGTACGACACCTGGGGACCGCGCTCCGAAACGAACCCGCGACCCGCGTCTACTCTCTGCTTGGCAGCTCACGAGTCGAGGAAGACAGAATCGGCGCGAACGCGTAGAGTTGAGAACGCAACTACCGGTGACGTACCCAGACGTTCGGTTCGACATACGTCCCTACGTCATCGTTCTTGACAACGTGAAGGGGTGCCATGCCATTCGGGATGATGTAGTCGCCGGAGACTGGCAACGCCAGCCCTGTCCACTCTTCCCACTGCGCGACAGTTTCAGTCATCGTCTGCGCGTTCGGCTCCAGACCGATGATGCGTCCACCGACACGGACATGCAGTCGCAGCCAAGGGTCCCAGGGCAACCCATCATCACGAACCCAGGCAGCGTAGTCGTCAATGCCGAGCAGTGGATACAAATGCTTGCGCGTCGGACGCACCGGAGCCACGACCCTCACCAAGCCATGTTCGGCCGCCGTATTACACAGAGCTTGGACCAGTTCCTCCGCGACACCGCTACCCTTGCGGTCGGGATGGACTACCCCGCCACATATGACAAAGGTGTCCGCTTCGCCCGACGAATCGTGAAGCTCGATAGAGCGGCGAAGCCCGTCAGCGAAGGACAACGGAAGTTCTGCCACTTCACCGGACCAGGAGATGGGAACGCCCCACCCCGTCGCAACCGGCTGGGCGTCGTCGTCGGTGAGGATGATGTCGAACTGCGTGAACAATTCCCGCACGCGCCCGATGTGCTTCTTAACCTCCTGGTCCGAGGTGATGAACGCAGGGAAGCCCTCGGCGAACAAGGCTTCCATCTCCTCATCCGTCCAAATGCGAGCGTTCGTCACCTCGACGCGCAACTGGCCCATCGGCTCCTCCACATCACTCAATACCAATCATCGCGTCGGCCGCAACTACGGTCGCACTTCGCCATACGGAGGAGCACCGCATCCATCTCACACATTTCGTAAGAGAGGCGCCACGGCACACCTTCACCGGTTCTGCATCAAATAGCGCACGTTGCAGCGACTCGATTCAAGTGGGTGGTGCGATTGAGCACCGTGGATCTACGCAGTAGAACCTCACCGATTGCAGCTGCATCTACTAAAAATCCGTCGTGTCCAACTGGGCTTGAAACCAGATCCATGGTGGCGTTTTCACCAATACCGATTGCAATTTCATATTGAAGGTGAGGGTGGAAGAGCTCATCGCCATCGACGCCGATCACTATAGTCTTAGGAGAAATCTTAGAGAGTGCTACTTCTACGCCTCCCCTTCCGCGGCCGAGATCAAAGTTCGACATCGCTTTAACCAACGTGATATAGGTGTTAGCATCGAATCTTTGAGTCAACTTATGACCGTGATATCGGAGGTACGAATCGACCTCGAATTCCGCCGAGGGAGAACCAGTAGCGTCGCTCTTGTTGGCAAATCGCCCATCTAATTCAGAAGAGTTGCGATAGGAAAGGTGAGCAATACCACGCGCCAATGCAAGACCTTCTTCCGGCGTTACGCCGAAGTCCAAGTAGCGTCCCCCATGGAAGTTCGGATCCATCTCGATCGCTCTGATCTGTAACGACGATAAGCCAACTTGAAAAGCCGTTGATCGCGCACTTGCGGCAACAACCGCCAATTCATCGATCATTGTTCCAAAACGATACCCCCACTCGAGGGCACGCATCCCGCCCATCGAGCCTCCGATTACCATCGCAAGATGGGTGATCTTGAGGTGATCTATAAGGGCTTTTTCTAGTAAAACCTGGTCGTTAATCGTAATATCGGGAAAATCTGCCCCATATGTTCCGCCATCTCGTTGCTGGGAAGTCGGGCCAGTAGTCCCATAACAACTCCCGAGAACGTTGGGGGCGATCACAAAGAACTTATCGGTGTCGATAGCTTTGCCTGGACCAATTAGATCTTCCCACCATCCTGCGACATCGCTATCACTGTGGCTAGCCGCATGTGAGTCACCGGTCAAGGCGTGTAAAACTAGAACCGCATTATCTTTCGCGACGTTTAAAACGCCCCAGGTCTCATAAGCCACATCAATAGGACTGAGGGATTGAACTCCCTCAGTCACAAACAAGCGATCGCTAAAGAGTGTCACTACTTTTCGATCCACCAGTCTCTCCTCAGTCAACCTTTGCAGCCCTAAATCCAGCTTCAAGATCTGCCAAAATATCAGTGATGCTTTCAATACCCACACAGAGGCGAACTAGATCGGGTGTAACGCCTGATGCGAGTTTCTCCTCTTCAGAGAGTTGGGAGTGCGTAGTTGAGGCTGGGTGGATGGCAAGACTTCTTACGTCTCCAACATTTGCCAAGTGCGAAAAGAGCTCGAGACCTTCGATGAATCTGCTTCCAGCCTCAGCTCCGCCCTTGATACCAAAGCCAATTATCGCTCCAGCGCCCTTTGGCAAGTACTTCTTCTGAGCAGTTGACCAAGGACTGCTATCAAGACCTGCGTATGAGACCCACTCAACTTCGTCACGCTCTTCGAGCCACTTTGCAACAGTGGTTGCATTCTGGACATGACGTTCAATTCGAAGACTCAAAGTCTCCAACCCTTGCAAGAACAAGAATGCGTTGAACGGAGAGACGGCAGCTCCAACGTCACGGAGGTACTGCAGACGAGCCTTCAGAATATAGCGAGCCGCAAAGAGTGGTTCCGGTAGCTCACTAAAGATAAGGCCATGGTAGCTAGGATCGGGTTCCGTGAAGTTCTTAAAACGACCACTTGCCTCATAGTCGAAGGTTCCGCCATCGACGATGATCCCACCGATTGAAGTACCATGACCACCAATGAATTTAGTTGCCGAGTGTATTACGATATCAGCCCCATGGGCAAGAGGTTGACAAAGATATGGAGTAGCTAAGGTGTTGTCAATTACTAGGGGAATTCCAAATTCCTTAGCGACTGGTACGATGCCTTCAAAGTTGAAGATATCTCCTCTGGGATTACCGATCGTCTCTCCATAAAATGCTCTGGTATTGTCACGAACCGCACTTCTCCACTCGGATGGATTATCTGGGTTGGAGACAAAGGTAACGTCGATACCCAACTTGGAAAAGGTGTGACGCAGGAGGTTATAACTTCCTCCATAGAGCGATGAGGACGCTACAATGTGCCCGCCACCTTCAGCCAAGTTCAGAAGCGCAATTGTCTCTGCCGCTTGACCGCTAGCCGTAGCCAAGGCTCCAACTCCGCCCTCTAGATCTGCTAAACGCTCCTCGAAGACCGCCTGGGTTGGGTTTTGAATACGGGTGTAGATGTTTCCAAGTTCACTCAAACCAAAGAGAGCTGCTGCATGTTCGGTGTCTCGAAATACATAACTCGAGGTTTGATAGATCGGAACAGCGCGCGCCCCCGTAGTGGGATCGGCGACTGCACCTGAGTGAATTTGCTTGGTTTCGAAGCCCCATGATGACATAAGAGTTATTTCCCTTCATAAGTAAAAGGAGACGAATTGTTACAGATACCCCGTAATTCGGGGATTTTCGAGCGAATTGTTGAGCGAGGAAAGCTGAAAAGCTTCAACCTATAGCTGTCAGATCAAACACATTCGAAAGAGCACCGTAACTCATCTCCTAACGATAGGGATGGCCCGGAAAGGACACCCCGCCTTGTAGCATTACGCAACTACCAGCTCTTCCTTCGGGGGCACCGTTCTGCGGGAGCGGTTGCCAGTTTGCCAGCCGAAGGACTTTAGGCAAACAATCTTGAGCTAATTCAACAATACCGGACAGTCAGTTAAATTCGATCACCCAAATTGAAAATTTTAAAAATTACAGATATGACTAAAGGATACCGAAAACGCATCCCTAATAACGAAAAAATGTCATTACTTTGGAATCTTTTTAATTTGAAAACTCGTTGCAAAGCACGTTAAATACTATGAACTCTAGAGTCAATAAGCAGGACGTTATTGCCTATTAGCACAATTGTCGGTATAGCGAGTTCTTGAAAACCTTGGTAAGAAGTTAGGGATTTCACTATCAATTGACTCGCGTTACCCCACCTCGCGAAAGCTGCGTCAATGGAAACCGGCTTCACTCATATGCCCGTAGCTACGATCTAGCTTGCCTATGACGGAGAATTGCCGAAGACTCCTTAACGTCGATTGACCCAGTAGTAAGTCGATAACCAAAAGGCCGTGTGACGATTGGGTAAGCGTTTGGACTCTACTTCACTGAAAATACGACGGTGCCGAAAAGTTTGGCTTTTTTATTGAACGGCCTCGCGCTTACTGATAGCATCAGCAACATGGTGTTGATATCGGCAATAACCTTAGCCTTCAAAAATTATGTAAACTTCCAAGGGCGAGCAGGAAGAGGAGAGTACTGGTGGTTTGCGTTAGCTAGTGCAATAGTTGCGACCGTGACTTCAACGCTTTCGGCGACTTCCAGTTTTTATGCAGCCTTCTACGGACTCTATGTTATAGCAGTTTTTATCCCAGCATTGTCGCTTGCGGTTCGTCGTCTACACGACACCGATAGAAGTGGATTTTGGCTGTTCCTCTTCTTAGTACCGTTTTTCGGCGTTATTATTTTGATAGTCTTCCTAGCGCAAAAAGGAACCCCGATAGCCAATCGGTTTGGCACGCCACCGTTGCAACTTACTGCCTAATTTGAAATTCCAAAGATGACGGCGCTAACGCCCAACCAACGGCGATTCGGGGTGAACTCAAACTCTCGCGGTAATAAAATAAATAGAGCCAAAGTCGGTAATCAGGTTGACAAACCCTACCTCCAGTGGGAGGAGTTATCGATCTCGATTCTTAGGGGAGGTTCTGCACCCTCTCTCTGGCAAGTAATGGCAGATACCTCCATCGCCGCCTTCACGCCATCTTTGACAAACTCAAAGTTTTCTAGGTCGGCCCTGTTGTACTTCCTCTGCAACCAATAGGCCAAAAAGCCGCCAACAAATGAGTCGCCGGCGCCAACCGTATCAATAACATCCACTTCCAAAACGTCAAAGGTTTCAAATCCACCAGGATGGTACAACTCGAGGGGTAATGCTCCATTGGTGACGAAGACGATCTTTGCGCCCGCCTCTTGAATCTTTCGAACCGAATCTTTGTGAGGTTCATCCCCAAAGAGATAGAAGAGGTCTTCAGTGCTTACCTTAACCAAGTCGCTCCGCGAAAATATTCTCCTAACCCTATCGACGTAATCTTGCCTATCGCGCACGGCTGCTGGACGGCAGTTTGGATCGATTAAGACGATGAGGTCTTCTGCGCAATTTAGGATCAACTCTTCGCCCGCTGTAGCCATAGGTTCGACAAAAAGGGCAAGGGTACCGATGTAGAGAGCGCCTAGTTCGGACGCATACCGATTAATAACATTATCTAACGATGGAAGATCTACCTGAAATGCCGCCGTCTCATGGAGGTGGAAGTGATAGCTAGCAACTCCATCTTCAACTTCTGCTATCGCCACGGTCGTGGGATAGACCAATGATTCGGAAAATCCAAGAATCACGCCATCTTCAACCAGTTTCTTTCGAATTCCCCGACCGAAGATATCCTCTGAGATCCCCATAAGGGCGAGGGACCGAGCTCCCAAACGAGAGATCGTCCTAGCTACGTTGAAAGGGCCGCCTCCGGCAACCAAAACGGGTGGTTTATCGCTGGCTACTATAAGGTCAACGAGATTCTCGCCAATGACTCCCACTAGATCACGACCCACCACGCACCGCCTAACCCCGCGAAGGAACACAACCAAACTTCGCTCAAAAGGAAGAATCTACACGACTGAGCCACAAGGAGCGTAGCTAATAGGTATCACCGATACGAGAGTAAAGGTTCCAAACGCCTCAAAGACTTCATCAACTTTTCTATGAATCCTCCTAGATGCGGGGCTTGCTTCATTGGCTCCAAATTTGCATCGCTGACGTTGTTATACTAAAAAGGTCATCTTTGATGACATGGTCTTTAATACAAGCGACAAAAGCGTGGAAGGTTCATCGGTTGACCAAAGAGAGAAAGCCAGCCGAACTACGTCGAAAAGAGATCATTGACGTTGCCCTTGCACATTTCGCAAATAACGGCTTCAGTGCAACATCGACTGCAAGTATTGCTGCCGACGCAGGTATATCTCAAGCGTACCTATTTAGAATCTTTCCATCCAAATCACAACTCATCGCCGCGTGCATAGATTACGCTTTCGACCGCGTAGAAGATTTAATGCGAGAGGCTTCCGTGGGATTGAGTGGGGGCGATGCTCTTCTGGCGATCGGGAACGCATATCTCAACTACCTCTCTGATAAAGATCTGCTCCGCGCCCAATTACAGTGCTACGCCGCCGCATCCGTACCCGAGATTGGAGCCCTCGTAAGAGAGCGCTACAAAAAACTATGGGCGCAGGTAGCCGACGTGGGCGGGATTCGCAAGGAAGAGGTTCGCGACCTCTTCGCCAAAGGCATGTTACTTACAGTTCTAGCAGGCATCGAGATCATCGACGTTGACCCTCAATGGATCATCGACTCCGAGGTATTTCCGCCATGCCCAGTCTGCGGAGAATCACCCACCTTCGATGAAGATATGATCCTCCGTCCCCACACCCACTAGCGAATCTATAATTTCACCACTTTCCAATCGGTACCTTTGTTAGGTTCTATCTAACTAGAGCAAAGTTGGTAAAGATCAGATGAACTACGACGTATCGTCACCGGTATCGGGCACGATAAGTGAAGTGCGCATTTTAGTGGGTAGCCCCGTGGCCGAGGGGACGATCATCTGCTACGTAGAGTCAATGAAGATGGAGTACGAGGTAAAGGGGGAGGCGGCGGGGAGAGTGCTAACCGTCAACTTTACAACGGGCAGCCAAATTTCAGTTGGAGACGTCATCTGCACGATCGAATCAACTGTCGAAGAAACTAGCGTCCCCAAACGGACCGACGACGAATCACTCTCCCCCGAATTTGAGCTCTTATCGCATCGGGATTCCCTCTATAACACCCAGGCTGCGCGCATTCGAAATGGTAGGCGCCAGGGAGAACTGACCGCCCTCGAACGCATCGAGCTACTATTTGACGACGGTAGTTTCGAAGAGTACGGCAGATTTGCCATCGCCGCCCAAAGACGAAGGCGTCCCTACAACGAATTAGTTGAAAGGACTCAAAACGACGGAGTCATCACGGGTGTCGGTACTGTAAATGGCACTGCGGTCGCAACCATCTGCTACGACTACGACGTTCTTGCTGGAACCCAAGGCCTCCAAAATCACCGGAAGCTCGACCGAATCCTCGATATCGTCTCGCGCCGACGACTGCCATTGGTAACCTTCGCAGATGGCGGAGGAGGAAGACCAGGCGACTCCGACGGATTTGTTCCGACTGGTCTCGAAGTGAGCTCTTTTGCAGAGATCGCCAAACTCTCAAAGAAGGTCCCTCATATTGCTATCGTGAGCGGCTACACCTTTGCTGGAAATGCCGCCCTAGCAGCTGTCGCAGATTTGATTATCGGCACGGATGGCCTCTCGATGGGAATGGGAGGCCCCGCGATGATAGAGGGCGGTGGCCTCGGAACATTCCATCCCAGCGAAGTCGGACCAATCGATGTTCTTGAAGAAAACGGCACAATCGATATAAGGGCTATCAATATGAGAGGTGCTATCGAATTATGCAAGTTAGCACTAGGGGTTATCTCTAAAAAAGTAGATAACCTCGCGGATGCGAAAACGACGATCGACCTTGATCACGTGGTTCCTAGCAAGAGGGGGCGCACCTTCGACCTTGACCTTATCATCGATGGCTTAGTCGACTCTGAGACAAAGATCGAGCTTCGGCCTAACTTCGCCAAAAACCTAAGGGTCTACCTAGCTCGAATAGGGGGTTACTCCGCTCTAATTATGGCAAATGATTCCCGACATTTAGCTGGAGCTATCGACCGAGACGCCGCAGCAAAGGCCATAGTCGCATATCGAATCGCCAATAAATTCGATCTACCGATAATTTCCTTCATAGACACTCCGGGTTTTATTGTTGGGCCAACAGCAGAGGCCGAAGGGGGCCTTCGCACCTTTGGACAACTTTTTATCGATGGAGCAACCTGTGAATCTGAGGTCATCGCTGTAGTAATTCGTAGAGGTTACGGATTAGGCGCAATGGCAATGACAAAGGGTTCCTTCAAAGAACCCCTCAAAACAGTCTCTTGGCCAACGGGTGAATTCGGGGGTATGGGCCCCGAAGGTGCAATTCGCCTTGGATATAGAAAGGAGCTCGAAGCAATTGCCGACCCTGTTGAAAGGGAGGCAAAGTACAACGAACTCCTTCAGGCACTATTAAAGTCCACTAGCGCACTCTCTCTTGCCGACGCCTTTGAGATCGACGACGTCATATTGCCAAGCAATACTCGGGGGACGCTGATGCGACTACTTGAACAGCTGCAAACCCTCGTCGGCTAGCTGGTCTCGATCCTTCTAGAGGCCGCTGTGGCCAAAGAGAGCTCCAACGCCAGCAGTTACCGCCATGGCAAGTGATCCACCGATCATGACTCGAAGTGTTGCTCGAATTGGCTTGGCTCCACCGACCTTGGCTCCGACCCATCCAATGACTGCCAGGGCAACAATGGCCACTACGACAATAACGGGAATCTTCACGGAAGACGGTGAAAGAAGGAGTGCCACGATCGGGAAGATTGCACCGAAGGTAAAGGCGGCGGCAGATGCAAGCGCAGCTTGAACTGGATTTGCCCGATTCATATCGGCGATTCCAAGTTCCTCGCGAGCGTGCGAACCAAGGGCATCGTGAGCAGTTAGCGCTTCGGCGACCTGTAGAGAAAGCTCCTTGGAGAGTCCACGCTCTTGATAAAAGCCTGCTAGCTCCCGAAGCTCGGCCTCAGGATAGTGCTCTAACTCGAGAGCCTCTCTTGCTAGATCGGCCTCCTCTGTATCGCTTTGCGAGGAGACTGAAACGTACTCGCCAGCAGCCATTGCCATGGCACCGGCTGCTAGAGCGGCTAATCCGGTTGCGAGGATTCCCGAACGCGAGGCGGCCGCCGCGGCTACGCCAATCATGATGGAGGCAGTAGAGACGATACCGTCGTCAGCACCTAGGACGGCGGCTCTTAGCCATCCCGCACGATGTAGTTTGTGTGATTCGATATTTGGATGCGGCTTTTTGTTTTCGACGGAGGTCATGGCATCATTCTAGTCCTCAATCGTTTGAGATGAAACTTACGTTACTTAGAGTTAAGGAAGGCTTTACCGAAATCGAACCAAAGGCACTCATGAAGCTCGATTAGTAAGTCAAACCCTCAATTTAGTAACATTGAGAAAAAACGAATCTACTAAGGAGAATCAATGGCCGACACCTTCGGAACACGGCGCTCACTTACTGTCGGTGATAAAACCTATTCGATCTACTCAATCGCCGATGAATCGAAGTTGGGTGCTGTAGCCACCCTTCCCTATTCGCTCAAGATCCTCCTCGAGAATCTCCTCAGAAAAGAAGATGGCGTTTCAGTTACGCCAGATGACATCACCGCCTTGATCTCCTCCCGCAAAGAAGAACGCGAGATTGCATTTTCTCCAGCACGTATCTTGATGCAGGACTTTACCGGAGTACCGGCCGTCGTCGATCTAGCGACGATGCGCGACGCAATCATTAGCCTCGGTGGAGATCCATCGAATGTTAATCCCCTCATCCCCGCCGAGCTCGTCATTGACCACTCGGTCATCGCCGACGACTTTGGAACGTCTAATTCTTTTTCGATCAACGCCGCCCTTGAAGCACAGAGGAATAAAGAGAGGTACCAATTTCTCCGGTGGGGTCAGCAGGCATTCAATAACTTCGTCGTGGTACCACCTGACACCGGAATCTGCCATCAAGTCAACCTTGAATACCTAGCGAGGGTTGTCTTTGTAGACGACCAGGGAGTTGCATACCCTGACACCCTTGTCGGCACTGACTCTCACACGACAATGATAAATGGCCTAGGAGTGGTTGGCTGGGGCGTCGGCGGCATTGAAGCCGAAGCTGCGATGCTTGGTCAGCCCATATCAATGCTCATTCCTAAGGTAGTTGGAATTAAGCTCACAGGAGAGCTACCTGCTGGAACGACCGCGACTGACTTGGTCCTTGTCGTAACCGAGATGCTGAGAAAACATGGCGTCGTCGGAAAGTTCGTGGAGTTCTATGGACCTGGCTGTGCAAATGTTCCTCTTGAAAATCGCGCGACAATCGGAAACATGTCGCCTGAGTACGGCTCTACGATCACAGTCTTTCCGATTGACAACGAAGTCATCCGCTACCTCGAATTAACGGGACGTTCAAAAGAGCAGATCGCCCTTGTTGAGGCGTACGCTAAAGCACAGGGTCTCTGGCTAGATCCAACCCTCGAACCCGAGTACGATGAAAAACTTGAACTCGACTTATCCAGCGTGGTTCCCTCAATAGCTGGTCCCTCAAGGCCACAAGATCGCGTCTCGCTAAGTGCTGCGAAGGCGAGCTTCGAAGAGGCCCTGGCTAAGCAGATAACAATCTCGAACGGAGATCGTGATGCCAAGGGTGAAGTGACACTACCTGACTCTAAGAGCTTCAACATCGAACACGGTGCCGTTGTCATCGCAGCTATCACCTCGTGTACCAATACCTCTAACCCATCCGTCATGGTGGCCGCCGGCCTAGTTGCGAAGAAAGCTGTGGAGCGCGGTATTACCCGGAAGCCTTGGGTAAAGACGACTCTTGCCCCTGGTTCCAAAGTTGTAATGGACTATTACGACCGCTCTAACCTCACTCCGTACCTCGAGAAGATGGGTTTCTACCTTGTTGGTTACGGTTGCACGACATGCATCGGCAACTCAGGACCACTCATTTCAGAGGTATCGCAAGCTATCAATGAAAGTAACATCGCGGCCGTTTCAGTCCTATCTGGAAACCGCAACTTCGAGGGTCGAATCAATCCTGATGTGCGCATGAACTACCTTGCCTCTCCACCGCTTGTGATCGCATATGCAATAGCGGGCACCATGAATATCGACATTATGACCGATCCAATCGCAGTCGATGCCGATGGCAAAGATGTGTTTCTAAAGGACATCTGGCCAACTGAGAAAGAGGTCGCAGAGGTAATCCGTGAGGCAATCGGAACTGAAATGTTCACCTCCTCCTATGCAGGAGCATTCGAAGGCGATGAAAGGTGGAGATCTCTCGAGATACCAACCGGGGATCACTTCGCGTGGAACAATGAGACTTCGACGTACGTACGTCAGGCTCCATTCTTCGAAGGGATTCCAAAGGAGCCAGCCCCAGTAACGGCCATATCTGGAGCCAAGGTTCTAGGGATCTTTGGTGACTCTGTCACCACAGATCATATCTCTCCCGCTGGCAACATTAGAGCTACCTCTCCCGCAGGTATCTGGCTAACAGAAAATGGCGTTAGCAGTGAGGACTTCAACTCCTATGGGGCAAGGCGCGGTAACCACGAGGTGATGATTAGGGGAACCCTCGCGAACATTCGTATTCGCAATCGTCTTGCCGACGGAAAAGAGGGTGGCTACACCAAACTGCTCCCAGATGGCGAGATCACTACGATCTACGATGCTGCTATGGCGTACAAAGAGCGTTCAGTCCCCTTGGTAATCCTCGCTGGTAAAGAGTACGGATCAGGTTCATCTCGAGACTGGGCCGCCAAAGGAACTAACCTCCTAGGCGTAAAGGCAGTTATTGCTGAGAGCTTTGAGCGCATCCACCGTTCCAACTTGGTCGGCATGGGTATTCTTCCTCTTCAATTTCTTGAGGGAGAAAACGTCGATTCTTTGGGACTTACGGGGTATGAAGACTTCTCCATACTTGGAGTAGAGTCCCTAAACTCCGGGAGCAAGCCAGCCACGCTGCAGGTAGTAGCTGATAATAAAGAGTTCACTGTTCGACTTCGAATCGACACACCAGGAGAGCTCGACTACTACCGCCACGGTGGAATCTTGCAGTTCGTCCTCCGCAACCTAGCGGCTAAGTAACACCAAAGGCCATAGCTAGAGACTTTCTTCTAGCTATGGCCTAATTACGACTGACATTAATCACACTTCCAACCACCAAAATCAGACTCACGATGGTAAGAGCGGAGATGGACTGGTGTAGAAGTAACGCCGACAGCCCTATCGTAGCGATGGGTTGCAGATAGAGAAAGAGTGCCGCAACCTGAGAGCCGCCACTTGAAACGCCCCGAATCCAAGCAACCATTGCAACTAAATTGGAGCCAAGGCTAACAGTAGCGATCTCGCCGACACTCGCCAAAGTTAAATAATTGGGGCGCACCCCTCCAAAGACGAAGGGAGCAAGTAGCGCCAAAGGCGCAGAGGTCAACGATAATTGTGCACTCTTATCAAAGGCTGGGCAATTCCAGCGCTCTGACAAAACAGTAAACAGTCCCCAAGATACAGCGGCAAGTGTTGCAAAGACGACACCAAGGGCCGAATTAGCATGCCTACCACCACTAGCGCCGCCTATAAGGGGAATGAGGCTAGCCGAAATTGCGACGATAAGCGAAAGACCTACCCTCTTAGATGGCATTTGACGCCTCGTCCAAGAATCAATAAAGACGATCCAAACTGGTTCAGTAGTAAGAACTATTCCAACCACCGAAGCTGAAGTTGTAACGAGCGCGAGCGAGATAAACAAGTTATAGGCCACACCTCCAAAGAGAGAGTACGCCAAAGCCCGAATGCGACCTATATCGCCCCTTACCGGCGTGACGACCTTGCGAGCAATTACCGAGCGCACAACGTAGACGAGAAAGAAGGCAACCCCTGTTGGAACCAGCCTTAAAAAGAAGAGCCAGCTGCTAGAAAACCTCTCTCCGAGGGCATATGTTGCAACGGGCGCCGCGCCCCAAATCGAAACGGCCGCCAAAAGATAAAGCTGACCCTTTGACTCCTTAGTTGTCGTCACTTTGATACTGGTTCTTCGGACGCTTACGGTTCGCAAATTTTGTAAATGAAGGAATGTAGGTGAGATTCACCGATCCGATGGGTCCGCTACGGTGCTTTGCAATGATAATTTCCGCACTATTTTTGTCTTGAAACTCATCTTCGGCGCCACCTGTATCTCGTGAGATAAACATAACAACGTCCGCATCTTGCTCCAGCGAGTTATGAACCACTACTCCGTTGGCTACAAAGTTATGGTGGCCCTCTACCTCTAGGTCGTAGACCGCATCAAACCCTACTTGATGAATTTCGACGAACCTTCGATAGGTAACCACCCTGCTTGCGACCTTAAGCGAACCGCCTTCTCTACCACAACCGGCTGCATCACCGTCTGTTGCGATTGCGACCTCTTCACCCTCATTAATCTGCCAAAGCATCTTCCAACCATCCCGAGTCAGATAGCGATGATTTAGGGTCGAAACTATCTCTTCTCCACCTTCGATCTCTACTTTAAAGATCGGACGATAGCCACTTAAGTACGCGCGTTTAGCGATGGCTGGAACGAGGGTACCGGTCTCGTCGTCGTAGGAGATGACCTCTACTGGGCCATATGGAGTCAATCGTTCTAGCGAAGCGATAGTGACCTCTTCACCACTTGCAAGAAGGATCTTTGACGAACCATCAAGGCATCCCGATTCGCGCAAGTCCGCAAGGGTCGGCCTTTTATCTTGGCGACTCTCGACGCCTCTCGAAAGCTGCGAGAGTGCAACAACTGGGACTTCCAACTCCCTAGCAAGAAGCTTGAGGCCTCGAGAGATCTCTGAAACCTGTACCTGCCTCGACTCGGCACGCATACCACCTGACATCAACTGAAGGTAGTCGACGACTATAAGTCCAAGTTCACCGAGGTTAGCCTTCAACTTTCGTGCACGGGTACGAATATCGAGCACCGAAACATTGGGCGAGTCGTCGATATAAAGTGGGGCGCTTCCAAGAGTCGAGAAGGTCTTTGATATGCGCTGCCACTCCTCGTTACTCAAGTCTCCATTCTTCAACCGCTTGGAGTCAACGCGCGCCTCGGAGGCGAGAATACGCTGAGTAAGTTCAATATGGCTCATCTCTAGGGAGAAGATGAGAACTGGAAGTTGCTGCCTAGCAGATACGTGGCTCGCGATACCCAAGGCAAATGCAGTCTTTCCCATAGCGGGACGCGCGCCCACAATAATCATTGCTGACTTTTGAAGACCCGAAAGCAGTTCATCTAATTCGTCTAGACCAGTTGAAATACCACTGATATGGTCACTGCTGTTACTTCTTGCCTCGAGATCATCTAGCGTCCGATTAAGTGCATCCCTAAGAGCAACAAGGGTATTTGAACTCTTCTTACTAGAGATCTCGAATATTAACGACTCTGCTTTGTCGAGAACTTCATTTACATCCTCCGGAACTGAGTAGCTCATCTCAGCGACTTTGGTCGCCGCCGCAATCAACTTTCGAAGGAGAGAGTACTCCTCTACGATGGTTGCGTACCGAGCTGCACTTCCCATCGTTGGTGTAGAAGCGAGTAACTCAATCAAATAACCCGTTCCACCAACGGCCTCGAGTTTTCCCATTCGACGGAGTTCGTCTGAGACACTGACTGTATCGCAAACTGCAAGTTTGCTATTTAAACGCTGGATCGCCTCAAAGACGATCTGATGGCTGGGCTTGTAAAAGTCTTCCTTTGAGCATCGCTCGAGGGCCTCGCCGATAGCATCCTTTGAAAGTAACATCGCCCCGAGAAGCGACTCTTCCGCCTCAAGGTTATGAGGTATCGATCGTTCAGATGATGCGCCGATATAGTCGCCGTCACCACTTCTCGCCATAACGTTCCTATCTTTGGGTCAAAAAAAGGCCCGCGTTCAAACGAACACGGGCCTCCCTTCAAGGTATATAAAACACCTACTCAGTTACTGCTACTGTAACCGTTACTTTAACGTCTGGGTGAAGAACGACGAGTACATCGTGCTCGCCCAACTTCTTGATGTGGTTGTCAAGGTGTACAGCCTTACGATCCAAGGTTAGAGCGTAAGCAGCCTCAATAGCTTCGGTGATCTCATGTTGAGTTACCGAACCATAAAGGACTCCTTCGTGTGCTGCGTTGCCCGCGAGTGTAACTCGGCCACCAGCCAAGACTCGTGCAACTGACTCAGCACCTTCACGGTTCTTACGATCCTTGAGGTCACGTGAACGACGCATTGCATCGGCTTGCGCCTGGATACCAGCGGTTGCGATGATGGCGTGTCCCTGTGGGATCAGAAAGTTACGGGCATAGCCGTCGGCCACATTTACAATGTCGCCACGCTTGCCAAGATTCGCGAGGTCACTACGTAGTACGATGCGCATTAGTTTGCCTCCTCCATCTCAACTTCCTCGATGGACTCAACCGCTACTTGATCCTTAACTGGTGCTTCGAACTTTTCGCTTCTATCGACCTTTGGTCCACGAAGTGAAGTTCTCTCGGCAACCATACGCTGGGTGTAAGGAAGCAGTGCCATCTCGCGCGCGTTCTTGATTGCATTTGCAATCGCGCGTTGGTGCTGGTCGCAGTTTCCAGATACTCGACGGGCGCGAATCTTTCCACGCTCTGACATGAACTTCTTCAATGGGTCTACGTCTTTGTAATCGATATAGTCGATCTTCTTGATGCAGTAAAGACAGACCTTCTTCTTAATCTTCTTCGTCGTCTCCTTTGGAGCTCGACGCGAAGTACTCTTGTCACCTTTAGCCATTAGAAAGGCTCCTCTCCTTCGTCACTGTAACTAGCTGGGTTGATCTCCTGGAAGGAAGGCCCTTTTGCAGCAGCAGGCGCCGGGGCGCTATAACTCTGCTGAGGTGCAGAGGACTCTCCTCCTCGTTGCCTGCGCTCTGCTCTGTTTAGTTGAGCTGAGGCATAACGAAGACTTGGACCAACTTCTTCAGCCAAAATTTCGTTCTTTGTTCTCTTCTGACCATCTTGGTCTTCCCAAGTTCTCTGCTGCAATTGTCCGTGGACTATTACGCGCGAGCCGCGCTCTAGAGACTGTGAAGCATGCTCAGCAAGCTCTCTCCAGCAGACGACGTCAAAGTAAGAAGTGGACTCTTCCCATTCATTTGTTTGCCGGTTTTGCCACCGTCGGTTGACGGCGATGCTAAAGGTCACGCTTGGAAGCCCAGATTGGGTATACCTAAGCTCGAGGTCACGCGTGACATTACCTATTAGAGTTACCGAATTTCCGTTCGACACAGCTTTCTCCAGATTCGCAAGTGTCGCGAGTAATTACTCGCGTTATTTATGCAGATGCCTCTTTGGCGGGAGTGCTACCCGCGACACGTTCAGGAAGCCGAATGATCTTGTGGCGAAGTACGCCATCGGTGATGGAGAGAACACGAGCGATTTCAGCGACTGTTTGAGGCGTTGAACCGAACTCGATTACCGAATAGTTGCCCTCTTGCACCTTGTTGATTTCGTATGCAAGCTTGCGACGACCCCAACGGTCGATCTTTCCTACATTACCATCTTGACGAGCAAGATCTGTTACACGATTGACAATAGCATCCGCGTCTCCGTCACTTAGACGTGAGTCGAGGATGACCATCAGCTCGTATGGTCGTACCATCTTTTCTCCTCCTCCGGACCCTACCAAAAGTAGGGGCTCTGCCGAATGCAGAGCAGGGGTGGTGTTACCCACAATATCAAACCATTAAGCATACTTGACTTAAAACTGTGGCACGCACACTCCCATTAGAAGATGGCTTTGACCTAGTAGAGCTTTCCTACCCTCTCATCGGTGGAGTGGTAGCTATGAGCCTCCGTAGGAAATTGCGCTGTACGAACCTCTTTGACGAACTTCGAAAGCGCATCTACCGAGACCTGCTCGATATCGGCGTATGCCTTTACAAACTTCGGACGGCGCCCGACTCCGTATCCAAGAACATCGTGGTATACAAGTACCTGGCCGTCACAGCTCAAACCAGCGCCAATCCCTATCGTTGGTATACCAAGCTGAGCGGTAATCTCTCTCGCCAATACGTCTGGAATAGCCTCAAGCACCAGCGCAAAGGCACCGGCGGCTTCGATCGCCTTTGCATCTTCGATAATCGCCTTCGCAGCCTCAAGATCTTTGCCTTGAACCTTGAAACCACCGAAGGCATTTACAGATTGCGGCGTCAAACCGATATGGCCTACGACAGGAATCTCAGCGTCAACGAGGGATTCAACTACCGCCGCACGCTTCTTTCCTCCCTCAACCTTAACGCCTTGGGCACCAGCGCGGATTAGCTTTGCCGCTGCCTTCTTTGCATCTGAACGAGAGGTATGGTAACTCATCCAAGGCATATCGGTAACGACCATTGCTCGGGTATCTGCTGCCTTCACTGCTCTAGTGTGATAGGCCATATCGTCGATAGTGACCGAGAGAGTGTCGCTATGACCAAGGACGACCATTGCTAGAGAGTCGCCCACCAAGATCATCTCTGCACCGGAAAGATCTACATGTCGAGCGCTGTGAAAGTCGTAGGCAGTCACCATTGTGAGCGGCTCGGCGCCCCGTGATACTTTGTTGGACCGAACCATAGGTACGGTGATACGCTCAGAAGTCATTTCTACCTCCCGTGTCCCGCGCGTACAAGCTGCAGGCACTATGTAGTAATCAAACAATAAAGGCTAACTTTATTCTATCGACAACCAAAGATCAATAGGAAAATCGAAGTTAAGCGCTTTCGACCTCTAAAACAAATGGCGCCAAGATACGAGTTAGGTGGTTGAAGTGGCACGACAGACACACCTCCACCTCATAAACCTTGACTTCAAGGTCCGAAAGTAAGTAGCGCTCGACCTCCCCACTTCGATTCTCAAGACACCTTCCGTGGGATGGCAACTTAGGACCGAAGGCGTAGTAGACGTTGACGACCTTGCCCTTCTTGCAGATTGGGCATTCATCTGCCTTCTCCACGCCGAGATTGGAGGCTGCTCGTATCAATTCGGGGTGGGCATCGCATATCTCTTCTTTGGAAAGCTCGCCTCTGTTGTATGCGCGTATCAACGCCCTTCGTGCTAGCACGAAGTCGATTGACCTTTCCCTTACACCTTTGAGATTGTCTTTGTCGAACATCACTTTTTTAAATGTTACCGATCTTTCACTGACTCCTCTTCGTTATCGGCAAATCAAAGCGCCATCAATAGAAAGTGGATCCCCGTTTGACGGAATTCTCGATTAGACGGAATAAAGTATTGATATATCAGTTTGATATATCGGAAAAACTACTAGCTGGGAGGAGTGAGCAATTGGGACGCGGTGCATCAACCTTTCTCGAACTAGCCATTCTTTCCGTTCTTAGAAGTAAGACTCCGCAAAATGGATATCAAATACGAAAGACTCTCTCAAGCGGCTGCGGTCCACTCCTTCAATTCTCTTTCGGATCTTTATATCCCGCCCTCGGGCGACTCGAAGAACGTGCGGCGATTGAAGAGGTCAGCAGCTCCAACGGGGAGAGTGACTTCATATCCACCGGTTCAATCACTGGTGACTCTGCAACTAAGAGGGACTGGCTCAAAGACCTAGTTCCACAGCGTGCATTTTCATCTGAGAGAAGCGGACGCAATACGAAGTTATATGTCATAACGGATATTGGCCTCAAGCTCTTTTCAGAGTTAGTAGAGCACGTTCCACTAGAGAGCGAGCGCGACGTACTCACATGGCTTTCACTGATCGACGAAGCGTCGATAGCGACAGCCATTGAACGCTTGAACGATCGGATCACAACCCTCATTGAGGCGAAGAGAGCAAAGAGTCGGACGACTAGTGGCTCCTACTCGAGCAAATCAAAGATCTCAACTGTAATAGATAAGAGAATGGCGGATCTAGTTGATGATGAAGTCGAATTTCTCAGACAACTAGTTCAAAGTCTCTCAAATAATGAAATTCAAGGGGAAGTAACCTCAGCGAATTTTAGAAAGGACAACTAATGGGCGAGAAAATTAGAGTCGCATTGGCAGGTATTGGTAACTGTGCTAGCTCTTTGGTTCAAGGAGTCAAGTACTATCAAAACGCAGACCCCAACGAAACCGTTCCTGGCTTGATGCACGTAGTTCTCGGCGGGTACCACGTCGGCGACATCGAATTTGTTGCCGCCTTTGACGTAGATGCTACCAAGGTAGGTACCGATCTCTCGAAGGCGATACATGCCGGTCAGAACAACACTATCAAGTTTGCTGAAGTCGAAGACTCAGGCGTAACAGTCATGCGCGGACCAACATTTGACGGCCTCGGAAAGTACTACCGTTTGGCCATCGAAGAGTCACCTGCCGAACCAGTTGACGTAGCCCAGGTCCTCAAAGACACAAAGGCTGACGTCCTCGTTAGCTACCTTCCAGTTGGATCTGAAGAGGCACAAAAGTTCTATGCGCAAGCTTCGATCGATGCCAAGGTTGCCTTCGTAAATGCCATTCCGGTATTTATCGCATCCGACCCTGAGTGGGCAGCTAAGTTCACCGAGGCTGGAGTTCCGATCGTTGGAGACGACATCAAGAGCCAGGTAGGCGCAACCATCGTCCACCGAGTTCTTGCACGCCTCTTCGAAGATCGTGGCCTCGTTCTCGACCGAACCTACCAACTAAACGTCGGTGGAAACATGGACTTCAAGAACATGCTCGAGCGCGATCGTCTCGAGTCAAAGAAGATCTCAAAGACTCAAGCCGTTACAAGCCAAGTTGACAAGACCCTAGACGAGCACAACGTTCACATCGGTCCATCCGATCACGTTGCTTGGCTAGAAGATCGCAAGTGGGCCTACATTCGCCTCGAAGGACGCAACTTCGGCGACGTCCCCTTGAATATCGAACTCAAGCTTGAAGTATGGGACTCTCCAAACTCCGCCGGTGTCATCATCGACGCCCTACGATGCGCCAAGATCGCCGCAGATCGAAAGATCGGTGGGCCAGTACTTGGAGCATCCGCTTACTTCATGAAGTCTCCACCGGTTCAATATCGCGATCACATTGCACACGATATGATAAATGACTTCGCCAATGGCAACGCCTAAAGGCGCTTCTCGGTAACGAGAGCGACAAAGAAATTAAAAAGGCACTCTCTCTTTCCCGAGAGGGTGCCTTTCTTTTTACCAAATAGCTACCTACTACTTACGGCGAAAGATCGCTGCGCTCGCACCTTCAGGAGAGACTTTTGCTTCATTTACTGTTGTTACGATGATCGCTTCGAGGTCATCTGTTGGTAGGTACTCTTGAATTGGCAATGCCTCATCACTACCTGTGAAGATGAGATCAACGATAAAACCATTTATCTCATAGATCCATCTCTCATCGCTCAAAAAGATATCTATCACTTGAGCTTTACCGTGAATCTCCTTATGGATCTTGATCAATTCTTTCGTAAGGCTTAGGATCGAACCGTCGTCGCCTCGCTGTGCCACAACCGATCCAAATGGTGCATCTACCGACGGTAACCAAGTTGAAGCGGAAGAGCTAAAACCTCTCCCCTTCGAGTCATCCCAATGGAGAGGAGTACGGGCACGATCACGCAAGAAGACATTCTTTACCGAATCAAGGCTCATGGTATCAACCATCGATTCCCGCGGAATATCGGCGTCAACCCCTCCAATTTCGTCGCCGTAGTAGAGCACCACAACTCCCGGCATAGTCAGTAGAAAGACCAGTGCAAGCCTTATTAATGCTTCGTCATTGTCGCACCATCTCGTAGGAAATCTTGAGATATCGTGGTTAGAGCCAGTCCAAGTAGCAATCGATGACGCCGGTTGCTCTGAAAGTGCCAGATGTACCGCATCGTGCATCGCCCTTGCATTGAATTTAGTCATAACGAAGCCAAAATTAAAGGTCAATTGGAGTTCGTCGTCGTCACCAAAGAATTTAACGAGAGCGACTGGATCATTCACCCATGTCTCTCCTAGAAGGACACGCTCTGGAGTGTACTTTTCAGCAATCTCTCTCCAACTCTTGTAAAGGTCATGAACCTCAGGACGATTAGCTGAGTAGACGGGAAGGACGTGGTAGTTTGCACCAAGTTCGCCCCCCTTTGCTGGAGGGTCATCCCGAAGTTGGGCGTCTTTGAAGATTCCGTGGGCGACATCGATGCGAAAACCATCGACACCGAGATCGAACCAAAACTTCAAAATATCACGGAACTCCTGTTGCACCTTTGGATTCCACCAATTGAGATCTGGCTGATCGACGAGGAAGTTGTGTAGGAAGTACTCGCCGGTAGCGTCATCAAAGGTCCATGCGCTAACGCCGGTAGCGTCCAACCAGTTGTTGGGAGGTGTCTTACCACCGTCGCGTCCCTTTGACCAAACGTAGTAGTCGCGGTAGCTATTTTCGGTCGACTTTGAGGCCTCTATAAACCATTGATGCTGACTACTCGAGTGGTTTGGAACTAAATCCATGATCAATTTGATCGAATTCTTCTGAAATAGTCCGACCATCTCAATAAAGTCCTCGAGAGTTCCGTATTCAGGGTTGATACCCACGTAGTCCGCGACGTCGTAACCGTAGTCTTTGTTGGGTGAAGGGTTTATTGGACTAAGCCAAACACCATCGACACCGAGATCTACAATGTGGTCGAAGTTATCTATAAGGCCTTTAAAGTCTCCAACGCCATCACCATTAGAGTCCTTCCAACTCCTAACGTAGATCTGATAGAGGGTCGCACTCGACCACCACTTTTCGTCTATGTTTTGACCCATCCGCAGCCCCTTTTTTACCTCGTGACTTGTAAATCCTAAGACATAAAGTATTTACGACCGATAGCAAATCCTCGCTATTCAAACGCTTTCATTTCACAGCTATTCAGTGGCGGTGGCGGTAGCTCCACCTCGTTCCTTCCACCAGACCTTTAGTCGGTTCACTACCTCATCTTCACCCAAGATACCCTCATCGAGGCGAATATCCATGAGAAAAGCAAGCGCCTCTCCGACTTGTCGACTTGGACCGATCTCTAGAACTTCCATAACTTTGACGCCGTCGATCTCTGGACGCAACGAGTCAAGCTCTTCCCTCGCGCGTAAATCTACGATCCGCTCTTTGAGCTCAACCATACGATCTTCAAGGGCTCGTACCTTGTTAGCGTTTCGGGTAGTGCAATCCGCTAACGTCAACGCATTCAAACGATCGAGTAGTTCTCCAGCGTCAGAGACGTATCGACGCACTGCCTTGTCCGTCCACCCCGCCTGATAGGTGTGGAAACGAAGGTGAAGATATACGAGTCGCGATACCGCATTTATCGTCTCAGTTGAGTACTTCAACTCACGCATCCGCTTTTTCGTCATCTTCGAACCGACGATATCGTGGTTGTAAAAGGTGACTCCACCCTTTTCAAACTTACGAGTACGTGGCTTTCCTACGTCATGAAATAGGGCTGCAAGGCGTAGTTGGAGGTCTGGATGGGTTTTATCAACTACCGAGTAAGTGTGTTCTAAAACGTCCTTATGGTGGTGAATAGGGTCTTGCTCGAGTGCCAACGCTGGAAGCTCTGGTAGCACCTTAGCCGCGAGGCCCGTCTCTGTCATAAGGCGAAGACCGACCGACGGCCTCGTCGTCAAAAGTAACTTATCGATCTCGCCTCGAATCCTCTCCGCCGAGACGATATCTAGACGATCGACCATCGATTGGATAGCCTCAAATACCACTTCATCCAACCGAAAGTCAAGCTTCGCAGCAAAGCGAACCGCGCGCAACATTCTCAGAGGGTCATCTTCGAAGGACTGCACTGGATCCCTCGGAGTTGCGATCAGACCATCTTGGATATCTTTAACACCGCCAAATGGATCAACTAGAGAAGGTCGATCTCCTAAAAAGTCGATTGCCATAGCATTCATTCGAAAGTCGCGACGAATAAGATCCTCATCCAATGTGGTCGGCATCGTTACAACCGGTTTACGAGAGTCCTCACGATAGAGGTCTCCCCTATGAGTAGTGATCTCAATCGTCAAACCACGAATCCGGGCCGCCACCGTTCCATAGGCCGCGCCAACGTCCCAAATCGCTTCAGCAATCGGTAGTAGCAGCTCCTTAGTTACCTCTGGAAGAGCATCGGTTGTAAAGTCAAAGTCGATCGCCTCAAAGTCGTCGAAGGCGCTTTCATCGACTCGGCGCTCCGAGATGATCTCATTTCCTAAAAGCAGATCTCGAACCGATCCACCAACTAAGTAGAGTGAATTGCCACTTTGGATAAATACCTCTCGTAGCTTCGCAAGCCTTCGGCCTAATGCGGTGACTTGGTTTTGCACTTCGGTATCTAAAAACATAGAACTACAAACTAGAGTTCGAGAGACCTCGCCCTTGCCATACGTATCGCTTCAATAGTCCGAAGATCCACTTCTTCGCTGCTGCTCTTTTCAAAGCCAAAGCCTTCGCCGACCATTGCAGCTAGGGTCTCGGCAGTGCTGATCCTCAAAGCATCGAGGTCATAACCACCCTCGAGAAAGACGATTCGCTTTCCAGTTGGCACCAGAGAGAAGAGCCAATCTACAAAGATGCGATAGTCAAATGAGGTAAGTCCCAAGTCGGTCAAGGGATCGGTGTAGTGGCTATCGAATCCAGCAGATATCAGGACCCAGGTTGGCACGAAAGCCTCTACTTCGGGCGCGATAATCTGATCGATAGCAGCCCTATAAGTGCCGATTGTGCTTCCTGCCGGAAGAGGTATGTTGATGGTCCTGCCGACACCCTCACCTTTACCGACCTCCGAGGCCCTACCGGTCCCAGGGTAGAGCGGGTACTGATGAAAAGACACGTAAAGCACAGAGGCGTCGGTGTAGAAGATGTCTTGGGTGCCATTTCCGTGGTGGGCATCGAAGTCTACGATCAGAACCCTTTCGCCTCGGTCAGAGAGGGCACGCGCAGCAACGGCAACATTATTGATCAGACAAAACCCCATCGCTCGATCGAGGACTGCATGGTGACCAGGTGGCCTCACCGCCAAAAAGGCAGAGTCAGCCTCGCCACTATCAAGACGAGCGATCGCGTCTAATCCGCTTCCCGCCGCCAAAATCGCAGCATCCCAAGAAGCCTCTGATACTGAGGTGTCTGGATCGAGTCGGCCACCTCCCATAAGACAGAAGCGCCTCAGAGCGTCGACGTATGACTTATCATGCACTCGATAGAGGGATTCAATGGGTGCAGGCGTGGGCGCAAAGAAGTTGACTGCATCGCCCAAGTGAGCCTCATCGATCCCGCTTAGTACTGCTGTCAGTCGCTCCGGTCGCTCCGGGTGTGAAGTTCCGGCATCGTGTTCGTGAAATTTTTGATGCATTCCAAAGATAAGTCCCACACCCTCTAGAATAGGCACAATTAGCCACCGATTATGAATCGGATTAACTATTTCGAGGTAGCGCAGTGTCGATAAGCATTATGCCGAGTTTGCGCCGTGGACTATTCCGCCTAGGTGCAATGAGATACACCTCGTCTTCCTAGTCTCTATTTACTGAGATTAATAGATCCCTCTGGTAAGTATCAAATGCGCCCATATAACAGACGAATAGATGCCGCTGCGGTACTTGCGCGGGCCTCAACTAAGGTTGCACGGCTCATCGTCGCTATTTTCATCACTCTTATCGCGACTAATCTCTCGTCGATCATCAAATTGCAACACAATTCGACCCTGGTATCTGATAATTCAACCATCACCCTTTTAAATGGTCCAACTACCGCCGTACTCAACCAAACCTACGAGGCGACTTTCGCCATCAATAACGTCCCAAAAAACTCATACCTCGAGGTTTATATCTATCCACACCTAAGTAGCAGAAGTGAAGTTCAATACTTCTCGACCCTCTTCGACGGAAACCTGCCACTCGCAGTATCAAATGCAATTCCAATAACTGGTTCGGGAAAGATCACCATTCCCCTAACTCTCCTATCGCAGGCACAAGCCTCCGGAGTAACACAAAGCGGGATTGCGATTCCACTTCCGGAATGCAGTACGAATCCCTGTGACGGCGTCTATCCAATTCACTTCAACATAGTTACCGATGGCGAGGTGACTACGACGATACGAATTCCCGTATCAATAACCTCAGGAACCACCGTACCTTCACTCCCTCTTGGGACGGCAATCAACATCGACCTAACGCAATTGAGCAATAAAGACATCGCGACCTCGTTGCCAGAGGTGGTAGACGAACTCATCTCGCTACCTCAAATCTCGGCGACCTTAACCCTTACAGGACAGCAGCTCGAAGGTCTAACGACTTCAAAGTCACCAATCCTCCGCAATGCAACTAAGAGTCTTCTCAGCTGGAATAACAATCAAAATCACGAAGTCCACGTCGACGAACAGGCTCCTTTGGACCTGGCATCGTTGGCAAATACCTCTGTAGATAGCCTCATCGCGACGAACTTTCAATTAGCCAAAGCCGCTATCTCCTCGACAAGTATTCTTCCGAGTAAGTACCTCGTGACCAACTACCAACTCGATCAAAAGTCACTCGATCAAATCAGCGCCCTTGGAATTTCAAATGTCATAATTCCCGCCAACTATGTAAACACCCCCGATCTCAAGTACACGATCACATCCCCGATAGATCTTGAGACAAAGGGTGGCGGCTCGGTGGCGGCATTCCTTATGGACAGGCAACTCGGCAGTGACTTCATCAAGACCTCGAACCCCTACTACAACGCAAGCCTTCTAACGAGCGATCTTACGGCGATCTACGAGGATCAGCCGAACGATCCAAATCAACGGGTGGTGGTCGCTAATCTTGCCATTAGAGGCTCGACTGAGGTATCAACCTTGATCGACTTCCTTGGAGGGCTCGCCTCTACACACCTTCTAAAGACCGAGAGTTTGACCAACGCAACGACTCTTGCCTCATCGATTGCGCCCGAGACGGTAGGGACTTTCTCGAGAGCAACACCTAAGTCGATTGGCCAGATTGGCCAAATTCAAGTTGCGATGCGCAAGATTCAGTCTGCAGCTAGTGCCAATCTTCCCGACAAAGTGATAAACAACCTACTTTCGAACGTTTTGGCTGCAACTTCGCCCTTGAATCAAGGGTCGCAGTCATCTCTACTTAACGAAAATGATCAGATTTTGACCAGGATATTTAGTGGAATCACGATTCCCGCCAGCAAGGCGGTAACCATCTCGTCGCGAAGGTCGACTGTTCCGATATCGATCAGCGCCAAAGGTCCAAGTACAAACCTAAAGGTAAAAGTATCTTTGATAAGCGACCGTGTTCGGGTGGATGGTGGTAACTCACGGCTCGTACGGCTCACCTCTTCAAACGACACCATTTCTTTTACGATGAACGTCAATGCGTCAGGAATCTTTAGAGCTACTATCGCGGTGACTACACCCGATGGCTACATAAAGCTCGGACAATCGAACATAACATTCGACTACTGGGCGTATGGTTATATTGGAACTGTAGTTACGATTGTCTTTGCCTTACTGCTAATTATTTGGTGGATACGAACCTTCTCGCGAGGACGACCGCGCAATAGCAACTTGCTTCCGAAGGAAAAAATTGCAGACTAAAACTTCCGCTCTTTCGTCACTGACTGCGAAGTTATCGATCCGCTCACGCCACGTAGGTGCAATGGCGATCGGAACCCTGATCAGTCGAGTGACTGGGCTCTTCAGGTTGAGCGTCATTGCATGGTCCCTTGGAATTTCGACGTTATCGGATATCTTCAACCTCTCAAACAACGCCCCAAATACCTTTTTCGATCTTCTCATCGGAGGCGTTTTAGCCTCGACGATCACACCGGTAATGGTTGCGTCGGCCTCAAGAACGTCACGTAGAGAAGCTCGTCGAGCTCTTTCGGCAATATCAACTATCACAACTTTGGCATTAATTGTTGCAAGTATTCTCTTCGAACTTCTTGCACCGCTAATCATGCGGGCCTACTTCGTCTCCAACCACCAACCCACCCGTGAGCTTCAATTACAAGCAGCCACTAACCTGCTTCGCTTCTTCGCACCGCAACTCTTTTTCTACGGCGTAATATCGCTCGCTACATCACTTTTGAACACAAAGCGCCACTTCAAAGTACCCGCCTTTGCACCAATCGCCAATAACGTCGTCGCGATCTTGACGCTAGTTATATTTCACTTTTCGTACGCTCACCTAACTGAATTGCAACGAGTCAGCGGTCTAGCACACGCCTCCACGCCTCTCTTTGTCTTAGGAGTGGGCACAACGGCTGGAGTAGCAATTCAGTGTCTCGTAGTCATAATTGCAGTTCTGAAATCCAATATCTCCCTATCCTTTATCTTTGACCTTCGCCACAGCGCCGTTCGGGAGATCTTTCGGCTTTCAGGTTGGAGTTTTGGATACGTAGTTGCGAATCAGATCTCACTGTACGTCGTCTTGGCTCTTGCCGAAGGTCACGAAGCTGGCGCTGTAAGCGCCTACAACAACTCGTATCTCTTCTTTCAACTCCCCTATGGAATCGCGGCTTTTTCAGTAATGGCCGCGATAATACCGGATCTATCCGAGTACTACACCCACGGAGAGCGCACAAACTTTGTAAGTACCCTATCTAGGGGCCTTCGAGTCTCGGTAGCACCACTCATACCATTCACAGCGCTCTATCTGACCGCCGCACCCGCGTTAGTTACTCTTCTCCTTGGCCACGGAGCGGCCACACAAGCTGGTATAAATCAAACGGCTCGTTCACTCGAAGCCCTGGGGCTGGGTCTAGTTCCATTCGGTAGTTTTCTCGCCCTTGTACAGGGCTTGCAAGCAGCACGCGCAGCAAAAGAGGTCTTCTTTACCTACCTCGTTGAAAACACCGTGAACGTCGTTTTAGCGTTACTTTTAGTCAAATCACTCGGAGTCTTCGGTCTATCCCTGAGCGTCACAATTGCATATATGGTTGGTACTGTGGTTGCCCTTGGATTTATGACTCGGCGCAAGATTCGTCCCCGTCTCATGGCGACCATCCTCTCGTGGACAAAGATCGGTATCGCCTCGATTGCAATGGGTTTAGGCATCTTATTTACCTCTCACAAGATTCCGATTTCAAGAGGCTTTATCGAGATCGTCTATATTGGCATAGAACTTCTAATTGGAGGAGCACTCTTCGTAGGAGTACTTCTTGGAAGTTACGGTTTATCAGTCACACTAAAGGGCAAGAGACAACATGTCTAACGTAAAGGTGATCACTGATTCTGCCGGGGACATTCCGCCGGCGATGATAAGTGAGCTAAACATTGGAGTAGTTCCGTTGTCGATCACCATCGACGACAAGACCTACGTTGACCTAGTAGAACTGTCGACCGAGGACTTCTGGAGGCTAGCAGGTATTTCTAACGGCCTCCCAATGACTGCAGCACCATCTTCAGAGGCCTTCAAGGATGCCTATAGAACGGCAGCATCAGAGGGGTCTAGAGAGATCTTGGTGGTAACGCTTTCAGCGAAGCTATCTGCCACCTTTCAGAGCGCTAAAACCGCCGCAGAAGAGTTCGCCGCAGAGGATGGCTCAGTCAGAATAATGGTCCTCGACACTGAACTTGCTACATACGGCGAAGGAAGGTTAGCCGTCTATGCCGCCCAAAATTCACACAAGCCACTCGAGGAGCTCTTCAACGCGGTCGACTCGTTGAGGGCGCGGACAGAGGTAATCGGCACGATCGATACATTAGACAACCTCCGCAAAGGGGGACGCATAGGCGCTGCTGCGGCAACTTTAGGTTCTCTACTATCAGTAAAGCCCATAATTGAAGTTCGTGACGGTGTAGTTGAATCTCCGGCAAAGCAGAGGACTAGGAAGCGCGCCCTCGACTACTTGATTAGCTACCTATCAGAGCGCTCGGAGCGAATTGACGAGATCGCTGTCATCTCTGCGAACGCCCCCGATACGGATGAATTTATCTCTCGCATCCAAGAGATATTTCCAACAAAGACGATCCTCTCCACGACTATTGGCCCCGTAATTGGGAGTCATGCCGGAAGAGGCACTATCGGGATCACCTTTACGACGCTCTAGATAAATATAAAATTAGACTAACTTTGAAGACGCACGCCAAATCTGCGTCGTCGAGTCCACTCGTTAGGAGTTCAATCAACATGGCTGACGATAAATCGATAACCACTACTAGCAACTGGCCTGAAAGAGCCGCTCAAATTGTAGTTGAGGTTACTGATAACATCAGAGAAAAGGGGATCTCTCCCCTCTATCGCCTCGTTCGAATCATAACCCTTGGCTTAATGGGACTACTCCTAACTATCGCCGTGGCTATCCTTGGCCTAATCGGAGTCATCAGAGTTCTCGACTCGTACCTCTTCGCCGCTCACCAATGGGTGACATATGCCATTTTGGGAACTATTTTTCTGGCACTTGGTTTAATCCTTTGGTCAAAAAGAATTAAGAAGGAAGATTAATGGCAGAGAGAGTCAAGGTAGCGATCGTAGGATCCGGTCCAGCAGGACTAACAGCGGCGATCTACACCGCTAGAGCAAATCTAGAACCTGTAGTAATAGAGGGTGAAATATCATCTACTTCTGATCAACCAGGCGGCCAACTTATGCTGACCACCGAGATTGAGAACTTCCCGGGTTTCATCAACGGTATCGAAGGTCCGGAATTGATGGCCAACTTCAAGGCTCAAGCCGAGCGCTTTGGCGCGAAGATCCACTCCGCTAAAGTCTCAAAGGTTGACTTTAGCGAACGCCCTTTCAAACTTTGGACCTCAGATCAGACCGACGATACTGAACCTGCGTACATCGCAGATTCAGTAATCATCTCCACTGGTGCACGTTCTCTAATGCTTGGCCTAGATCGAGAGATCGAACTGATTGGCCATGGTGTCTCAACTTGCGCTACTTGTGACGGATTCTTCTTCCGCGGCAAAGAGATAGCAGTTGTTGGAGGTGGCGATTCAGCAATGGAAGAGGCCATCTTTCTAACTAAATTTGCGTCCCGGGTTTACCTAATCGTAAGGCGTGGCGAACTCCGTGCGTCGAAGATCATGGCTGAGCGCGCGTTGAAGAACGAAAAGATAACGATCGTATGGAATAGCGTCGTCTCGAAACTAAACGGGACGAGTTCACTTGCTTCGATCGAACTAACAAATATAAAGGAATCGACAACGAGCCAACTAGATGTATCCGGTCTATTCGTTGCGATTGGTCACGTACCGAATACCGACATCTTCGCATCGCAGATTGAGATGGAAGAGACCGGTTATATCGTTACTTCGAAGGGTACCTACACCTCAGTCGATGGCGTCTTTGCTTGCGGAGACGTCCAAGACCACACCTATCGCCAGGCAATCACCGCAGCAGGTTCAGGGTGTATGGCAGCAATTGATGTCGAACGATGGCTCGAAAATCAGCACTAAGGGAATACTCGACTATCGAAGTCGCGTTTTGCAAACAAACAATAGATGGAGACAAGACAAAATGAAGACCCTTACCGACTCATCCTTCAATGAGGAACTCATCAATAACGATCTTATGCTTGTTGACTTTTGGGCAGAGTGGTGCGGACCATGTAAGTTAGTGGCTCCTATCCTTGAAGAGATCGAGCGAGACAAAGCCGGCGCGCTAACCGTTGGTAAGCTAGATATAGATGAAAATCTAGATGTCGCACGCAGGTTCGAAGTTATGTCGATTCCCACGATGATCCTCTTCAAAAAGGGTGAGCCAGTTGCTCGAATCGTGGGCGCAAAGTCGAAGAACGCAATCCTTCGCGAACTAGAGAGTCACTTCTAAAGAGAAAAGATTGGAGCGATCGGAACAGGTGGAAGAAGAATACTCAGATCCATCTCTTCCGATCTCACCACTGTCGGGCCATAACTCGATCGCCCACCTTCAGCGACAGCTAACCCAATGCGGCTTTGTCGCAGTCGATCCAATAGGAGTCTTTGGTCCATCGACTCGAAGCCAGCTCCGCGGATTCCAACGCAAGAATGGAGTCGACCCGACAGGAATCTGTGACTCAAACACTTGGCGACTACTAGTTGAATCTCATTGGAACCTAGGTGACCGCCTCCTTTATCTCAAAACGCCAATGATGCGCGGTAATGATGTGGCTCAGCTCCAAGGGCGTCTATCATGGCTTGGCTTTGACGCCGGTGCCGTCGATGGGGTCTTTGGCACAGATACCCTGAACGCAGTGACCGAGTTTCAACTAAACGTTGGACTGGCTGGAGATGGTATATGCGGCAAGGAAACTGTCGTAGAACTCAACCGCAACATAGGCCGATCACAGATGACAGTAAGCGCCTTCAAAGAACAGTTGCGCCTTGTAGAGTTTGCAACAGACCTCCTCAATCGAAAGATAGCCATATCTGGCTCAATCGAGAGCAGTGCGATCGTAGAGGATGTCAGGGTACGCCTACGCCAAGGCGGGTACAAAGTAACAAGTTTCACTCATTACAACTACATGAGACTCGCACACGCCATCAATAGCTCCTCGTGCGACCTCGTAATTCACCTCGAGATTTCAAGATCCGACAATAGTTCCATAGAGTACTTCAAGGGCTACCATCAAACATCTCCTATCGGCCAATCCCTTGCGCAGGCGCTACACAACGCACTCCTTCAACAGATCGAAAATGAGACAGTCACCCTTGAAGGTACAACCCATCAGATACTTCAATTGACCAAGGCTCCTGCTATATCTTTCTCAATATCTAAACCTCTACTTCACCATACACCTTGGCCAACCTTAACTGAGATTATTGCCACTACTCTGAGCTGCGCTTTTATATAACGCGCGGACTTATTCACAAACTTATCCACACATGTGTAAATCTCACATTGACCTTTAGAATTACCGCAAACTAAGTTGGTCAATAGAATTAAAATTCCTGTATTCGAACCATCTTTTAACCACATAGTTTCTTAAGAAAACTATCTCCCGTTCCGATATGAATATGCATGGGTACAGTCGACGGAACACATATGGTATTCGAGAAGAATGGTGGTGATGTCGGAGACCAACTCTCCGACACCCTCCTTTCATATCTGAAAATAGCCCCCACTCCCCTTATGGTAACAAAATCCAATAAAGTTCTCTGGATAAACGGTGCCCTCGAAGATCTACTCGCCATTGGAATTGCCGACGTAATCGGTCAGGACATCTCCCAAATAGTCACAGACGAACTCCCATCTATCAAGATGAGAGTCGTTGAAGGACCTGGTACGGCACATCACAACACCGGACGCGAGATAGCAGTCAATGTTGTAGCTACTCCAGTCGGGCACGAAATGACCGTAATCAAAATTACACCGATGTTATTAAGTGACAAAGATGCCGAAATCACCATCTATAGAGAACGTCTTTGGGTACTTGCCAATCAAATACGCATAGGTATCTTTTACAGTGAAGTTGGAGCGCGAATTCAATTCGCCAATGACGCAATGGCTCAAATCTACGAAAGCCCAATCGAAGCTCTACTTGGAACAGGTTGGATAGACCAAATACCACCCAAACAAAGAGAGAAAGTAGAAAAAGCAGTATTAGAAACGCTATCTGGGCAGACATCGAGCGTCGAGATACAGATTGCCACCCTGGGCGAACAGGTAAAAAACGTGCTTTTCACCTTCTCCCCAATCATCTCGAGCGACTCCCGGTTCGGCTTTGCGGCTACAGCAGAAGACATTACAGACCGACTGCTCCGAGAACACGAGATGGAACGGGCGGCACTATACGACTCCCTCACTGGTCTCGGCAACCGGGTCTCACTGAACCAAACCTACTACGAACTACTTGAAGCGGTGCATACCGGTACGATCAACAGCATCACAGCGATCTTCTGCGATCTAAACAAATTTAAGATAGTAAATGATACTTATGGACATAACGCTGGAGACAAGGTCCTGGTGTCATTCGCAACAGCTCTATCGACCACTCTGAAGCCGTATCTTGTACCCTACCGTTACGCTGGTGACGAATTTGTCATCCTCGGAACCAATCTTACCGACGAAGAATCTAGAAAAGTTACAGACGAATTGCGAGCCAATACCTCACTGGAGGTCAAGTTCAACAACCAAATCATCAAGGTTAGCGCCAGCTTCGGCTACCACACCACCACTTTAGCGACGAACACTCTCACGGAGCTGATAGCGGAGGCGGATATGGCCATGTACGAGGAGAAACAAGAGACCAAAGCTAGGGGAGATGAGATATAAGATGCCCACAGAACTTCTCAGATCTATCAACCAAATGAAAAATAGCAACTCAAATACCTCGGTTGCCCACTCAATTATCTCCGCTATCGATAACCCCGACATAGGCGCCAACGACATAGGCAGAATTATCTCAACCGACCCTCTGCTAAGCGCAAATGTCATGAGAATAGCCAACTCAAGCTATTACGGCCTCAAGGGGAGAGTTGCTAGTCTACCCTATGCAATCTCAATTCTTGGATTCACAGCGATACGATCAATAGCATTCGCCTCTTTAATGCGAGAGTCAATTTCAATTCCCCGTAGCATCTGGAAAAGATTCCTCGAAAATGGCGCTATATCAGCTAAAACAGCTGAGGTACTCTCGATCGACAGATCCTCAGGCCTATCAAGTGGACTTTTGGCCGATTTCGGTGAGATCCTGATCCACAACTTTGACACGCAGGGATACAACGACATCAAACAAGAGGTTCGCTCCTTACCCGTCATCTACCGGGGGCCCACCCAAGAGGCACTAGAAGTAGAACGGTACAGGATTAACCACTCAGACCTATCAAAGATAATCCTCGAGGGGTGGGGCTTCCCCGAAGCGATCTGCTACGCCGTTGCAAAGCAACACGAAAAGCCAACAAATCAAGATGATCCAATCAACCACGCCCTTTACTGGGGTCTATTAATCGCAGAAGGGTACGAATCCGCGAATGGAACTCTCCAAGATCTATCATTTCTACCCCCTCAAATCTCGACAATCAACTTCGAACAACTAGAAAACGACACTGACGAATTCGTAAAGCAGCTTTCAACCCTTTAAAGCTGAATCGTATCGCCCTATAAGCCATTTCAATATCATCAACTGCTATAGACTATCCGTATAAGCCAAGACCGCAATGTTTCACGTGAAACAATAAAGCAGAGGCACGTATGGAAGATGAAACTCGGGTTATAGCGGTAGCGAATCAAAAAGGTGGGGTAGGAAAGACAACCACCTCAGTAAACCTTGCAGCTGCCTTAGCAGAAATGGGCCTTCGAGTCCTAGTGGTAGATCTTGACCCTCAGGGTAACGCAAGCACAGGACTAGGAATAGATATACGTTCCATCGGCGTAACTGTATATGACGTACTCCTACACGATACGGCCATAGAAGACGCCATTGAGGCTACAGGAGTGAAGAACCTCTTCGTACTCCCATCGAATATAGACCTCGCTGGTGCAGAGATCGAACTAGTCTCGGTACTAAGTCGCGAAACACGCTTGAAAAGAGCAGTTGACCAAATTAGGCCTGACTATGACATCGTTATCATAGATTGCCCACCATCATTAGGGCTCCTCACAATCAACGCCCTAGTAGCAGCTAACGAGGTCTTAGTACCGATACAGTGCGAGTATTACGCCCTTGAAGGGCTAACGCAGCTATTCCGAAACGTAAAACTGGTCAAGAATAACCTCAACGAACGTCTCAATATATCGCATATCGTGCTAACCATGTACGATTCACGAACCAAACTCGCAGAACAGGTGGCAGCAGACGTAAAGGAACACTATCCCAAACTGGTCTGTCGCACATTCATACCTAGAAACGTGCGTCTTTCGGAAGCACCATCTTACGGGCAACCGATAACTGTCTTCGATCCGCTATCAAGAGGCGCAGTAGCCTATCGCGAACTCGCCAAGGAGATACAGAATTGACAACTAGAAGGACTGGATTGGGTCGAGGACTAGGCTCCTTGATTCCCCAAAATGAACTGCACGAATCTGAGAATAAGTACCGCGAGCTACCGACTAACTCCATATCGCCTAATCCCAACCAACCTCGAAAAGCTTTCGATGAAGAGGCTCTCACATCACTTGCTGCCTCTATATCATCTATGGGCATAATACAGCCCATCATTGTGCAGGAGAACGAAGAAGGAAACTACACCATCATCGCCGGTGAGCGCAGGTGGAGAGCCGCCCGAAGAGTAGGGCTAGATGTAGTCCCAGCAATTGTTCAAAGTGGGGGAGCCCAGATCAACCTAGAGCAGGCCTTGGTTGAAAATCTGCACCGTGAGGACCTTAACCCAGTTGAAGAGGCGATGGCCTTTCAAAGCCTGATTGAAGAGTACTCCTATACCCACGAGAGCCTTGCTAAAAGAATCGGCAAGTCTCGCGCAGTCATATCAAACGCACTACGACTCCTTACGCTACCGACCGCCGTTCAAAGACTCCTGGTAGAAAAGAAGATAAGCCCAGGTCACGCTCGATTACTAATGACCATTTCCGACAGAAACGCACAAGAAACGATAGCAAGAGTCGTATATGAACAAGATCTTTCGGTAAGAGCACTCGAGGAGATGCTAAAGAAAGAAGAACCTGAAAGGAAGGGCGAGACTGTCGCCACGTCCAAAAAGACCAAACTCAAACCACCCGCAATCATAGAACTCGAACGGGTTCTTTACGACTACTTCGACTCTAAGGTTGAAATACAGCTCACTAAAAAGAATGAACAGACCACAGGTAAAATAGTCATCACATTCGAAAATCTTGAGGACCTCAGACGGATAACAGAGCAGATGATCGAAGAACAGTAGCTACCATAAGGGCGATTTTACAATTTTCGCATAACCTCTCGGTGGGACCGTACTCGGTCCCACCTTCCTTATTAGGGCGAAGTTATCGCCATTCTCGGTTATCAGATCAACTGGAGCAAAACCAAGGCGCTTGAGGCCTGCCGAAGGCCAACGACTCTCGTGATCATCGTGCGGAGAAGTCAATACCATAAACCCGCCGACCTCAAGAAGGGGAGCAGCCAATTCGGAAAAGATAGACGTCCTAGAAAAACAACGAGCAACCACGATGTCAAAACGACTCTTACGTGGATTTAAATCCTCGACTCGCTCATTCAGTACTTCACAACGATCTGCTAGATTAAGTAATCCAACGTACTTAGAAGCGAGATCGGCTCTCTTTCGCATGGCATCCACGAGTGTCACCTTATACAGTGGATCGAGATACGAAATCAGAAGACCAGGAATACCGACTCCGCTTCCGAAATCAGCTAATCGATAACTAGTTAAAGAAGAATAGCTTCGAATTACATTGCTGTAATTCGAAGCTATATCTAAGAGACGAACCAGGGAGTCACTCCCGATACCCCCAATTGTAACACCCTCTTGGTACCAAGCATCTAGAAGCGCATCGGGAGCAAAAGGGGTCAAATCGAGTACTACGCTTCCGAGACTACGTTTTCCTCAACCTCAGCTACGGCAATAACAACTCGACGCTTAGGCTCACGACCCTCGGAGCGTGTTGCAATACCATCGAACTCGCTGAGGGCGTCGTGTACAACCTTACGGTCTGCACTACTCATAGGATCCATAGCCTTTTGCACACCTGTAGCCAGAACCTCTTCGGCAACCCTACGAGCGAAGCGCTCAAGGGCACTACGACGGCGATCACGGAAGTGATCGATGTCTAGGTGCAACCTAGAGTTAGCGCGCTGAAATCGGTTCTGAACGGCCGCACGAGTCAAATCCTGGACGGCTGACATTACTAGACCCTTCGGTCCAATCAAAAGGCCAAGGTTAGCGTCTCCTGTTATCTGCACCGAAATAGTATCGTCCTCGATGGACTCTACTGCAATCTGTCCCGGAACCTGAAACTCACGCATCAAACCAGCTAGGAACTCTTGTGCAGCACCAGCTTGTTCTACAACAGATGCGGAATCTCCTTCTTCGACCACTTCTAAGGAACTCTGATCTTTACTCATACGAGTACCCCCTCTTCGAGCACCCTCTTGGCGCTCGTTATTAGATTCAACTATGTTCGATTCATTGAGGGATGAATCACTTCCCGACGGCGTACGTGGTCCTCCTGGACGCTGCTCCTTGCGACGACGATTACGGTTTCTTCCCGCATCCTTCGAGCGAGGAACTGACGGCTTGACGCGCGCCCTAATCCTTGCTTCACGCTTTGTCTTACCGAAGAGACCAACCTTGGCATCTTCGACTACTTCGAATTCGATCTCTGACCTGTCAACGCGCAACATATCTAGCGCACTGTCAATGGCCTCTTCGACCGTACGCCCCGTAGTTTCAACCCATTCCATAAATAATCCCTAACAGCGGTAGTGAAGTAGACAGTCGATTACTTCTTCTTTTTCTTGTTGTTGCTGCTATTGGATGCTGGTCTTCTACCTTGGGAACCTTTGCTCTGAGATGATGAGCTATTACGCTGTTGTTGATCCACGGACGCCTCTCGGACACGATCCATGAACCCCTTCTTGGGGGGAGCAACGTACTTCCCCGACGCTTTCAGCTCTTTAATCTCGTTAGCCTTTTGCCTAGACTCTTCGGAGTGACTCCTTAGAAGTGGATCACGGCGCCACATAAACTCCTGTTGGCCGATCCTGAAAAGTGAAGATACAACGAAGTACAAGTTGACACCAGCTGGAATTCCAATGTAGATGACACCGTAAATAAGAGGTGTGTACTTCATTATCGCAGCCTGTTGCGGGTTTGCACTCGCCGCTTGCGGGTTCTTCGAATATATCTGGTAGGTAGATACGAAAACTAATCCAATAGCAAGTAGAACGACAACGTAGTAGGGTAGTGCATTCGCAAATCCCTTGACGTGTGTCGCGGCCGTTCCTAAATCAATCCCTAACGAGTGCATCGAACCATTCGATTTAATAAGGTCTTTGTAGAGGGAAGTGGTGTGACCCACATATTTAGGAGCGGCTATCCCAGCGGCTGTTCGGTTAGTAAGACCACGTATGACGTCATACATAACGAACAGAACTGGAAACTGGAGGAGCATTGGTAAACAGCCACTAACTGGGCTTACCTTATTCTCCTTGAAAAGGCGATTCATCTCTTCGCTTTGCCGAACTCTGTCGGACTTGTACTTGGTCTGAATCTCCTTCAACTCCGGCTGGATCTTTTGCATTGCGATCATTCGCCGGGTTGAAAGTGCGGTGAGCGGCCACAAGAAGGCCATAACCGTGATGGTCAAAAGAGCTATCGCGATCGCATAGTTATGGACTAGGCCGTAAAAAAATGCGATAAGGCCTGCAATCAGATAAAAGAGTGGCTTGAAAATATCGCCGATGATCGTCATTTAGATTTAGCCTTTATGTCATCTAGCTCAGGAACCGGATCGTAACCTGAACCACCAAATGGGTTGCACCGCCCAATGCGGCGTATTGTGAGCCATGATCCCTTGAGTGGACCGTGTAATTCAATTGCCTCTACGCCGTACTCGGAGCACGACGGAAAGTATCTACAGACTGAAGGTCTACCGAAACGAATCTTTTGATAGATCCGTATTCCACCCACGAGTATCTTCTTCACTGAAATCCTTACTTCAGACAAAGCGGCATATCGAGCAACTTCGCACGCTTAAGCTAACTTCGCCTTCAAAAACGATTGATGCTGGCTCAACACCTCAATGATATCCTTGAGTTCTATCGTAATAGAGGTAGCGTTGCCTGAAACCAGATAACTTCCACAGGCCAGTTCATCAGCACAGATTCGAAAAGCTTCCCTCACCCTACGACGGAACTTGTTCCTCTTCACAGCGTTACCAGACTTTTTGGACACCGCTGTAGCGAACTTTATCAGATCAGGTGGGGAAGGAGCATAAACAATCTGAAGGTTACCTTTTCTAAAACGTATACCTTGGTTTTTGAGAAGCTCGAATTCACCTCGCCGCGATAGCGACTCCGAAGTCATTTATGCACTTATATGGGTGCGGCCCTTGAGACGACGAGCCTTCAATACAGCTCGACCGGCTCGATCGGACATACGGTGGCGGAAACCATGCTTCTTCGAACGCTTACGGTTATTTGGTTGGAAAGTTCTCTTCATCGCTTGTTTTTCCTACTTACAGTAATTAAATTCACCAAAGTGCGCAATTATGGCACACTAAACAGATATCAATAATAGTGATGATTGGGAAAAACAGAGCCAAATCGCCCTCTAACCGCGAAGACGCCGTCCGTATTGCTCTCTTTTCAGCACCATACAGGCTGAACACCCCTAATAAATGTGGCACCACCAATCTTTACAGATTAAAGAAGAGCGATCTTCTAGACTCAGTAAACCAACAACTTATGATTCAAAAGTAGCTGTCAACGAGTGGTACCGCTAGTAGTCTCATAGAACTTTAGCAAAGGTATTTCAATTGAAAAACGCCGACGAGATATGGGAGAAGTGTCGCGACTACCTCTCAAAGGAGGTTGGCGGTTCCACCTGGTACGGATACCTAGCCCCTGCTCAAGCCGTTTCAACAGATGAACCCGAAATTCTCCTCATCAGCGTTGAGTCTGAACTTTCCAAAGAGCGGATCATAGAACGCCACCTGATGTCGATCTATGAGGCACTCGACTCAATTGGAGCCAACGACGTTGAGGTAGATATCGTCGTTACAAATCAGCCAGAGGGACAATCAGTAGAGTCTCAAACTGAAGAGACCGAGCTACTCTTCGCTCCACGCAAGACAGAAGATCGCCCGAAGACCTCGCCCAATCCCGTGAGAACTAGCGATACAATGCTTGTAAACCGAACTCATACGTTTGAAGCCTTCGTAATCGGATCCTCAAATCGCTTCGCCCACGCCGCCGCACTTGCGGTAGCGGAGAAACCATCGAATAGTTACAATCCTCTATTCATCCACGGCCACGCCGGATTAGGTAAGACACACCTACTAAATGCAATAGCCAACTACATAGTTGAAAACTATCGCGACTTAACGGTTCGCTACGTTTCGACCGAGGCCTTCCTCAACGATTTCGTCGATTCGATACGCACAAACCGCAAGACTGCTTTCAAGCGGAGATATCGAGAGTGTGACGTTCTGTTAATGGACGACATACAGTTCCTAGAGGGGAAAGAGGCACTCCAGGAGGAGTTCTTCCACACCTTCAACGATCTCAAATTAGCGGGTAGCCAAGTCGTAATCACCTCAGATCGACCTCCTAAAGCCATTTCAACCCTCGAAGAAAGGTTGCGATCAAGGTTTCTTTCTGGGCTAATAACAGATATTCAGCCACCCGATATCGAAACTCGAATAGCAATCTTGCAGAAAAAGTCTGACGAGAGTCGAATCACCATCCCACCCGACGTTCTCTATTTCATTGCCGAGAATGTACGTGACAACATTCGAGTCCTAGAAGGTGCGTTTACCCGTGTAACGGCACATGCGAACCTCACTGGAGAAGCTATCTCGATTGAGTTGGTTGGGAGGACGATTACCGACTTAATCAGCTCAAATGGAGACGTACCACTCACCGCCGAGCAGATAATTGATGTAGTATCGCAACATTATGGCTTCACAATCACCGAAATTAAGGGAGTATCACGCAAGAAGCCTCTGGCCGAGGCACGTCAAATCGCAATGTACATCACCAGAGAGACCACCGATCTCAGCTTTCCTGCTATCGGTAACCAATTTGGTGGTCGCGATCATACGACCGTGATGCACTCAGTGAAGCGCGTTGAGGAGCGTATGAGCGAAGACAGGGAGACCTTCAATACAGTCTCCCACCTGCTAACTAAGCTAAGAAGTCAACAAGTGTGAACAAACCTGTGGATAAGTATGTGAACATTTATAGAACTTCTGTTGAAATATATGTAAAAGGTGTTAATCCTCTGAGAAAAATGACTAGCGATGTTGATAACAAAAGGACTCTGTGGAAATAATATTGAAAACTCTGAACCTTCTAGAAGGAAACTCTCGACTTTTACACAGTTCACAGGTCCTACTACAACATCTACTTGTCTTGATAAATAAAAAGGAGTTATTAGTTGCGGTTTAGTTGTGAGCGAGATCTCTTAGCAAATAGTATCGGCACCGCTTCGCGTGCACTTGAGACAAGATCGTACGGAAATGGTGTACACCTAAATCTGAAGGCGGATAGTCTTACAATCTTTGCCCATGAAACCGATATGCTCATTGAAGTTCGGATCGAAGTTATCGGCCACGAAGACGGACGCTGTGTTGTACCAACTCCTCTTACACAAGATATGATTCGATCCCTACCTGAGGGTATCGTTGAAGTTGAAGTCGATGACATGTCGCTTACGATGCAGTCTGGCAAGGCGAAAATTTCGGTCTACTTAGTAGCTGACTTCAACCCCGAATTTACCCGGGAAGATGGTGGCGACCCAGTTACTGTACAAGCTGGTGACCTTCGCGAAGCACTAACTCAGGTCATTCGAGCATCTGCCAAGGGCGAAGCTCGTGACTTTGTCTACACCGGTGTCCTCTTTGCAGCAAATGAAGGTGAACTTCGACTGGTTGCAACTGATGGAATTCGGATGGCGATTCGAGATCTAGCCGGAATAAGTCTCATATCTGGCGATGGAGAGGTTCTTCTACCCGCACGTTCACTTAGTGAACTCGAGCGTATTCTCTCGGCTAAGTCAAAAGAGCACCTCAAGGTAATGATTGGAAAGCGTGAAGCCTCTTTTGAGGTGGGAGATTATCTCCTAGTTACCCGCATTATCGATGAAAAGTATCGTGACTACAAGCAAGTGATTCAACCCTCGTATCCAAGACGCCTCGTCGTCAAGAAGTCCGATATCATGGAGTCGCTTCGTCGCCTTAGGAGAATGGCTCGGGAGAATCGAGAGCTCACGAACTTGAAGCTTGAGATTTCAGAGACTTCTGTAAAACTTTCAGTGAACATTCCTCAAGTTGGTAATGCCACTGAGGAGATTGAAGCTACATATGTAGGTGAAGACGGAATCACCCTCGCATTTGATCCCGAGTTGTTGAATGAAGGCATCGACGCTGTTTCGACTGAGTACGCCGCAATCGATATCGTTGCTGCAAATAAGGCTGTTCGGATAGCAAACGCTGATAACTCAGATCTGATCTATCTTTTGATGCCGATCCGTCAGTAGAGGGGATTCGGTTCAACTGTTCGTCGATCATTTGGAGGTCACCAACTTTAGGGTCATTGAGAGCCTTTCGTTTGAACCCCATAGCACCGGAGTAACTTCGATAGTCGGCAGTAATGGCCATGGAAAGACCTCGATTATCGAGGCTCTTTCCTTTGCTGTTACAGGAAAATCCTTTCGCTCGGCGCCGAAGGATTCGCTCATTAGAAGGGGATCGGATGAAGCACTCATAAGGGCGCGCTTCATCTCCAATAGTGAGCGGGAGTTGTCCCTCGATACTTTGCTATCTCGAAGTGGTCAGGATCGCCTTCGCCTTAATTCCAATTCTTCTTCTCGGCGAGAGGTCTTTCGAACGATCCCCCTTACGGCATTTTCTGTAACAGATATTGAGATAGTTGCAAGTTCGCCCCAGTTGCGTCGCGACTATATGGATTCTGCGCTAGTTCTGCTGGGATTGAATGCGGCTGGATCTGTGGATAACTATGAAAAACTCTTGCGCCACAGAGCATCCATCTTGCGGGGAATAGCGCGAAGTAATGACGGTGAATCATCTGAGTATTTAGATGTCTTTGATGAAAGTCTCGCGGCGGAAGGGGAGAGGGTCATAAATTTCCGCCTCAATTTTCTCTCTAGAATCGAGTCATTTCTTGAGGAGATATATAGAGAGGTGGCGGGAACAGGTCACAGCGTGCGTCTGAGCTATTCTAGAAGTAGTGACGATTTGTATCGCGATCTAAAGCTGTGCCGTAGTGACGATATTCGAAAAGGCACGACCGGAGTTGGACCTCACAGAGACGATCTGTTGATTTATCTGAATGGGTTGAACGCGAGGTTTGAAGCCTCTCAGGGAGAGCAGCGAACGTTGGCATTTGCTTTAAAGATGGCGTTACATAAGTTGATACTAGATCGGAGTGGCGACGCACCTATCCTGCTTCTCGATGACATCTTTTCTGAGTTAGACGAACTTCGAATTGCATCTCTTCTTGGCGGGTTCGACTCCACTCAGTGCATCGTAACGACCAGTATCGACCATCAGTTACTGTCGTCCGTAGGTCCTGTATATCGGATTGAGAATGGATCTCTAAAGTGAATAGATCTTTTCAACGAGAGCGTGGAGTTCACAGAATAGAAGACTCTATTCGAGTGATAAAGACCTTTATCGATAGTGATGATCTGGCAGCTGCGAATCTCTCAGTTGAGTGGTCTACATTTGTAGACCGCAATATTGCCGAACATTCGAAACCTATAGGTGGAAAGGGCAACTATTTGATAGTTTGCGTCGACTCACCTTCGGCAAGAACTTACCTGAAAATGCAGAGCAGACAGATCCTCAAAAGACTGAATGATGCAGGTTATGGCTACTCTGAGTTGAAGGTAACTCAAGGTCGTCTTTAAAGAATGAAGTTTAAGGAAATTTAATCAATTGACAAACGAATTTGAGCCAAGCGCTTCGACCGAATATAACGCGAGTTCCATCACAGTACTCGAGGGACTTGATCCAGTTAGAAAACGTCCCGGTATGTATATTGGCTCCACTAGCACTACGGGCCTTCACCACCTTATTTGGGAAGTTGTGGATAACTCTGTGGATGAAGCCATGGCGGGTCACTGTGATCACATTGTTGTAACACTGACCGAGGACGGTGGAGTACGGTGTAGCGATAATGGGCGAGGCATACCGACCGATCCCCATCCGAGCTATCCCGGAAAGTCGGCGGCTGAAGTTGTACTTACGGTTCTGCACGCCGGTGGGAAATTTGGCGGTGGAGGATACAAAGTCTCTGGTGGTCTTCACGGTGTTGGTGTTTCGGTCGTCAATGCCCTTTCAAGTCGTTTGACTCTTGAAATCGATCGTGATGGTAGTACGTATGCGATGGTATTTATCGATGGTGGGAACGTCGAAAATCCACTGGCTAAAGTTGGAAAGTCAAAGGGTAGAGAGCACGGTACCACAGTTACCTTTTGGCCAGATTCTAAAATCTTTGATGATATTGAATTTCGCGCTCAAACCGTCACTGAACGCCTTCAGATTATGGCATTTCTCAACAAGGGACTTCGCATCGACTTCTACGACCGTCGTCCTGGCAGAGACCAAAGTGAGAGTTTTCGTTATGCGGGCGGAATCATTGATTACGTCGGTCACCTGAATGCATCAAAGGATCCGATCTTCAAAAAGGTTGGCTACTTCGCAGCCATTGAAGAAAGCCAAGAGGTAGAGATTGCCTTCCAGTGGAACTCTGGATATAACGAGAGCATCTATAGCTATGCCAACGGTATCTCCACTAACGACGGCGGTGCCCACGAAGAGGGTTTTCGCAAGGCTCTTACAACAGTATTGAATAAGTATGCCCGCTCTAGGAATCTCCTCAAAGAAAAAGACGAGAACTTAGCGGGTGAAGATGTTCGTGAAGGGTTAGCAGCGATCATCTCTGTGCGACTTACTGATCCTCAATTTGAGGGTCAAACCAAGGGACGCCTTGGAAACGCTTCAATGCGCTCGATGGTCGAGAGAAGCTCCAACGAAAAGCTAAATGAATGGTTTGAAGAAAATCCTAAAGAGGCACAACTCATCATTCAAAAGGCTATTTCGGCTGCTCGTAGCCGTTTAGCGGCAAAGCACGCTCGCGATCTTACCCGTCGTAAGAGCGCGCTTGAGGGTGCTGGCCTCCCTGGTAAGTTGGTCGACTGCTCATCCAAGAACGCAGCTGAATCAGAGATCTTCATCGTTGAAGGTAACTCGGCAGGCGGCTCTGCTAAGGATGCACGAGATCCTAAGACTCAGGCGATCCTTCCAATTAGAGGCAAGATTCTCAACGTTGAAAAAGCACGCATCGATAAGATGCTAAAGAATCAAGAGATCCAGGCACTGGTGTCTGCAATTGGAGCCGGTATCGCGGATGACTTTGATGTTTCAAAGATCCGTTACCACAAGGTAATCATCCTCGCAGACGCTGACGTCGATGGTTCGCATATTAGAACACTACTTCTGACGTTCTTCCTCAGGCAGATGAAGCCACTCGTTGAAGGTGGATTCGTCTATGTTGCTCAGCCGCCGCTCTTTTCGACTCGAGTCGGTAAGTCAAAGATTTACTTGAAAGACGAATCAGCCAGAGCACGCTTTTTGAATGAGAACCCGAATCACAAGGACGAGTTTCAGCGCCTCAAGGGCCTCGGTGAGATGGACTTTGATGAGCTTCGAGATACCACCATGGATGCATCCAAAAGATCTCTGCTCCAGATTTCAATCGAGCAGGCTGCTCTGGCCGATGAGGTGTGCTCGGTTTTGATGGGAGATGACGTCGAAGTTAGGCGTAAGTTCATTCAGACAAACGCAAAAGACGTACGTTTCTTAGATATTTAGAAAAAGTTTTGGAGTGAAACTTGAGTCCCGATAACAACAACGAACTGCCTTTAGGTACTGTCGAGCCAATTGAAATTCAGGAGGAGATGGAGAGATCCTTCCTTGAATATTCGATGTCGGTGATCGTATCACGCGCTCTTCCAGATGCGCGTGATGGATTGAAGCCTGTGCACCGACGAATTTTGTATTCGATGTACGCAGAAGGCTTGCGACCGGATCGACCCCACGTCAAGTGCTCAAAGGTAGTCGGGGACGTAATGGGTAAGTTCCACCCCCATGGCGACTCTGCTATCTATGAATCACTCGTTCGTATGGCACAGGACTTCTCACTTCGCCATACCCTCATCGATGGTCACGGAAACTTCGGATCTCCAGATCCAGATACAGGAGCTGCGGCAGCTCGTTACACCGAGTGTCGTCTCGCCCCCATATCACTTCAATTGATGGCAAGTATCGACGAAGATACTGTTGACTTCATCCCTAACTACGACGGATCCGAGCAAGAGCCCTCCGTTTTGCCTGCGCGTTTTCCAAACCTTCTAGTGAACGGTTCGCAAGGCATCGCAGTTGGCATGGCTACCAACATTCCTCCTCACAACCTTGAAGAGGTGTGTAACGCAGCAATTCACCTGATTGATAACAGAGATGCCACCCCAGACCAATTGATGCAATTTGTTAAGGGTCCGGACTTTCCAACCGGTGCACAGATACTTGGACGATCTGGAATTGCGGACGCCTATCGCACAGGCAAGGGTTCAATCAAATTGCGAGCGCTAGCTGAGATTGAAGAGACTCGGACCGGTGGCCACCGCATCGTTGTAACTCAATTACCGTATCAGACCTCGGTTGAGCAGATCGAACGTAAGATCGCAGAGTTGGTTGATGCTCGCGAATTAGATGGTATTCGTGAAATTCAAAACGACTCAGCGGGAAGAGTCAACCGACTAGTTATCGAATTGAAGCGAGATGCGAATCCCAATGTTGTTCTAAATAATCTTTTCAAGTTGACTCCGATGGAGTCGCGATTCTCGGTCAATATGCTAGCAATCGTCGATGGCGTACCGAGGACTCTAAACCTTGCGCAGGCTCTAAATGCCTATATTGATCACCAAATTGAGGTTGTAACTCGACGTAGCCAGTATCGTCTCGACAAGGCGCGTGCTCGTGCCCATATCGTCGAAGGTCTACTTCGTTGCATCGATCAACTGGATGCAATTATTGCTCTGATACGTGGTTCTGACGATAGAGCGGGCGCTCGAATTGGATTGATGGCTGAACCATTCGTCTTTACAGAAATTCAGGCCAACCATATTTTGGATATGACGCTTGGTAGATTGACGCGACTAGGGCGTACTGAATTGGTAAATGAGATGGAGGCTCTCCTTCAGACCATTACCTACCTAGAGAATCTTCTCAGTGATTCGACCATTCTAAATACCGTCGTAAAAGATGAGATGACTGAAGTAAGGAACCAATTTAGCAATCCTCGAAAGACCGAGATTGTATCTGATCCAGGTGACTTCTCTGACGAAGATCTCATTGAGAATGAGCCACGTGTCGTAGTTCTTACGCGTAACGGTTACATAAAGGCAATGAGTGCCGATTCATTCAGGACTCAAGGTCGTGGTGGAAAGGGAGTCCAAGGCGCGAAGATCAAGGACGAGGATATCGTAAGTGAGGTACTTCACACCCACTCTCATAACTTCCTTCTCTTCTTCAGCAACAAGGGTAAGGTCTACCGCATTAAGACTCACGAACTTGGCGTTCGTGAGCGTACGGCTCGTGGAACTCCACTTGTGAACGTTCTAAACCTTGCTGTGGATGAACAGGTGGCAACCGTTCTAGATACTCAGACCTACTATCCAGATTCGTTCCTGATATTCTTCACGAGACAAGGTCTCATCAAAAAAACCCTTCTCTCGGAGTACGACAAGAGCAGACGCGAAGGTCTGATAGCTATATCGCTTCGTGACGGCGATGAGTTGGTCAAGGTAGTAGTAGTAACGCCAAATACCGATATCTTGGTCTTCACCAAATTCGGTATGGGTATTCGCTTTGCTGAAGATGAAATTCGTCCATTGGGTCGTGCTGCCTCTGGCGTTCGTGCAATTCGCCTCAGGATAAACGATGAGGTAATTGGAGCAATTGAAACCAGTACTCGATCTGAAGTTCTTATGATTACAACTGCTGGTTATGCCAAGAGGACTCAGATTGATCGATTCAATCGCCAAATTCGTGGCGGTCAAGGCGTCCGTGCGATTCGTTTGACGAATGCAAAGGGTGAGTTAGTAGCCGCATTTGCAACCCTCTCTGACGACGAGTTCTTGATCACCAGTTCTACGGGAGCTGTTATACGCCTGAGTTCTGGTGCTATAACTGAACAGGGTAGGGACGCGACGGGAGTTCGCGCTATCGATCTCGGAACAAACCAGAGCGTAACAGCTGTAACCCCAGTTGCTTCAATTGAAACTGAAAGCTAATGGTATGCTTGACGTTTGTCGATTATCCGAGGGTTTAGGTAAAAGGGGTGAAATCAGCGTATGGTGACTGAAAAAGCCCCTCGCGCAACTTCGCTGCGAACAAAGCAGCCTGCGACTGCGAGGGTAAAGAAGGCAAAAAAGCCAACTCAACGAATCAGAATAAGACACATCTCACTTGTCTCTCTCTTGAAGGTTTCATTCTTTTTCTTTATTGGTCTTGCTTTGGTGGGAACTCTTGCAACATTGATTTTTTGGTCAATCCTGTCTGCTGGGGGATACGTCACAAAGCTGAATCACTTGATTGACCAACTACTTGGTACGACAAATTACAAGGTAACAATGACCCAAGTAGTGGTCATTCAACTTGGGTTTGGGGTTGCGTGGGCGATAATCGCTACGGTCGTCTCCTTTATCGCCGGCGTTATCTACAATCTCTCCTCTGAAATCGGTAATGGTATAGGTATTACCATTGTGGACGACAGTAAGTAGCAGAAATCCAACTATTGTATTTCTGTACCTTTTGGGGCTATAGCTCAGTCGGTTAGAGCGCAGCACTGATAATGCTGAGGTCGCTGGT
>VFSW01000122.1_pt1 | contig 97511 bp, 137 predicted proteins | sample 5358111 | NCBI WGS metagenome assembly VFSW01 (sample SAMN11554181, study PRJNA540505) | mine drainage metagenome | isolation source: sediment from site ElyBrook_90M | place: USA: Ely Copper Mine, Vershire, VT | collected 2017 | reverse complement strand
CTTGGGACGCTTGGGACGCTAGGGCCGCTTGGGCCGCTAGGGACGCTTGGGCCGCTAGGGACGCTTGGGCCGCTAGGGACGCTAGGGCCGCTTGGGCCGCTAGGGACGCTTGGGCCGCTAGGGCCGCTTGGGCCGCTTTCGTTAAAGCATCTGTGGCTGAACTATTGCGACTACTTGCAGATCTGCCATCTGCCCCAAGTTGAGTTTTTGCGCGGCTGCTCGACCAAATGGGGGATAGGTCAGAGCGCCTCATGGGCCAGTCGCTATTCCCTGAGCGCATCAGAGAGACTGGCCTACACCATCTTGAGTCGGGTGCCGAGCACTCCGGAGACAAACCGCTCGGGTTGAAGCCCTAGTGACATTCTACATAGACGGGTGAGCAGGCTGAACCTGACGAAGAAAGTCGTAGAGACCCCGACTCAAGCGCGATTAACAATTCGGTTAAGGAGAACAACATGAGTGACGAACAGCAAGGATTAGAAAGAGTGGCACCGGACGAAGGCATGAGTGCGTCTTCATCAGACAACCCTGGTGCGATAACGAATACGATTAAGAAGGCGCTTGCCACGGGCCACTACCTGGGACCAGCGACGACCAGTCCGGTGCTACCCCCCGGCTGCGCGGTGGCCTTCAGCGCTATTAAGATTGACGCCGACCGAGAGACCTACGATATTCCCGGGCGTAGTGGACGTGGGATCACTAAGACCGGGTTGAACCGAATCTCGAAGGGTGTCGGCGTGAGCTGGGATGCCCGACTTTCCCACCGTGTCGATAAGGGCGAGGATTCCTTTTTGGCTGTCTACAAAGCAGTCGGGCACTATCGAGACTTTGACGGTTCATGGATCACGATCGAGGCCGAGAAGCAGATGGATCTTCGCGATGGCAGCGAGGCGGCGCGTTCAATGAAGCCGGGCGAGCTTGCCATCCAACGCAAGTTCATTGCGGAACATGCGCAGACCAAGGCTCAACTCCGTGCTATCCGCAGTGGGTTGGGTATCGAGATAGCGTACACGAAAGAGTTCTTCAGGGATCCCTTCATCTGTGCGCGACTTGTATTTACCGCTCGGTCAGATAACCCTGCCACACAGGCCATCTTTGACAACCACGTGGCCCACATGATGCTCGGCGGTGTCGAAGCTCTCTACGGTTCAAAGCCGCAACTCCATCCGATGACAGCGCCGGATGTCCCCGAGATGACTGAGGGCGAGCAGCCTGCCGAAGAAGAGGCCAAGGTCGAAGCCGATCCGGTCTACTGCAACGCTGATGTCTGCTACTTTGAAGAAAGCGACGGGCACATCAAAGCGTGCAAAGGTAAGGTGAAGGACCAGACCGCGGAAAAGAAAACCGAGAGTGTTTCGCCGAAAGAAGATCCAGCCCTTCCCGAAGCATGGGCCGTTCCTGTCGACTTTCCAAAAGCGGCCGGCAAGAACATCGGGGACGTGAGCGACTCAGACCTCAGCTCCATGTTTGACGGCTGTGTGTTGATCTTGGAGCAGCGAGATTTTGCTACCAAGCACAGTCAGTATAACGAATTCCGGGGACACTTCGTTAGAGAGATTGATCGGCGCCGTGCTGCTAAGGCCGCTGCTCAGGGATGATTGGGGTATCTATCATCGACGGTGAACTGCGCGTCTTTGGACGGAGAAAGGCGCGAACGAACTGGTCACCTGCTCGATGCGCAAAGCTGGTTACGCTGATTCAAGACTACATCAGAGCGGCTGAAGAGGTTGATGCCGCAGAGAGGACGTTGGATGAAAAGCAACAAAGTCACGGTCGAAATATCGGTCGAGCAAGAGATGGAACTCATAAATAAGTATGGCCGAAAGTGCTCACGCGAGACTCTTGTGTACCGTGCGCTTGACGAGGTAGCTCCAGTCCAAAAGATCAAGCGCAAACCTAAAGCATCGAAGGCTGAAGTTGCTCAGCCAGGACTGCTGCCGGGAAACGGTGATAGCGAGGTGTCTAATGGGTAACTTGCGACGTTTATCACCAATTGAAGGAGAAACCGATGGATGAACAATTCGAAGACCCCGAAGCCGACGCGCCGAGTGAGTACGTTGCTATGGCCCACGGCTACAACCCGCATGTTCAATGCTTTGACTTGCGCGTTGTCGAGGCAGTGCGGCAATGCGTGGAGCTTCGCAAGATGCTGGTTCGCAGTAATCCGCTTATTGGATAAGGAGACTCAAATGTCTAACCCCAAAGTTGCACGAATGGCCGGCTGGGCTCTCCAGCTAATGAGCGCTCGCGGTGTCGGCCACACTCAACTCATGCTCGAAGGTCTCAAGCAATACGAAGGCTCAGTGTTACTGGTCGCCCACACTAAACAGCACGCCGACCTGCTGGCTAATGAGGTGCGGGCCGTCAACCCCAAGATTCAAATCCAGACCACTGGCCTTGATAACCACGCGACCTTCCGCGGAAGTCGGATGGCTGTTGCTTGGGATAACTCTGCATTGCTGGAGTTGTTTCGAGCCCTGGAACTCGACTCCCGCACTCTGCAGGCTATCAGAGAACGTTTGGAGAGGACTCGATGACAACTATAAAACTTGGACTATCAGGGGACATGCACGTGAATGTCCCAAAGCGCAGTGAAGAGGCGTGGCGCATTGCGTGGTGGATGCTGGGTGACTGGAAGGCGCGCGGTGTTCACCTGATCGGCATAGCAGGGGATTTGGTCGACGGGCCCATGACCGAGCGGGAACGGGCACTGCTGATTGAGTACGGTGTCGCGTGCGCCGAGGTTGCTCCTACAGTCCTCGCGGACGGCAACCACGAGATTGAAGGTGCGCTTCGCAATGCCTTGGCTGGCCGTCAGACGAAGTATCCGCTCATCGTCGAAGACGGAGCTGCGGTTCACGTTGTCGAAACTACGGCCGGATCAGTCGCTGTTGCGTGCGTGTCGTTTCCTAAGAAAGCCAAGCTACTTGCAGCGGCTGGCCCTCTCTCGACAGAGGAAGTCGACCAAGTCACTGGTCGCGCACTGCAGGATGTGCTTAGGGGTCTCGGCGTTCGTGTGCGCGAATTAGGACTTCCGAGTGTTGGGCTGGTCCACGGAACGATTCGCGGGAGCAAGATCGGCGCCGACGATCAACCTGATCGGCCGCTCGGGCTCGACATCGACCTACACGACATTGCGTTGATGAATTGTGACTTCATAGATGTTGCCCATATTCACAAGGCCCAGCACTGGGTATTACCGTCCGGCGCGATCGTCGCTACTCCGAGCTGTCCTTTTTACGCTGACTGGGGTGAGGCGCGTCATGAAAAAGGCTACATCCTGGCTGAGTTCAAGGAAGTTTTTGATGGTGCCGAGGAACGAATGGACAAAGGATTGGATCATCCATGGGAAGTGTCGTGGTCGCGAGTCCCCACGCCCGCTACCCCGATGATTCTCTTGGAGACTAAGTTCACTGAGGGGGAGTTCGAGATCGACATTCCAGACGTGACGGGGGCCGACGTAAGACTGCGCTACGAATGCCCCTCTGATCGGCGACCATCTGCCGCCACTGCTGCTGGCTTGATGGCCGATAAGTTAAAGACAGCGGGTGCTATCAACGTGAAGGTTGAGGAAATCGTTACGCCGACCACGCGCGCTCGTATCCCTGGCTTGTCTAGAGCCCTCAGCCTTGAGGCCAAGCTTCTGCTCTACTGGAACTCCATCGACTTCGGGCCTGATAAAGATCGCACACTTGCCTTATCGGATTGTCTGCACGAATTACAGGACGAGGCCGCTGCGCAGGGTCTCGGGATGGGGACGGCTGGCCGCACGGCGCCAGCAATTAAGAGCGTTCGCGGCAAGGGCTTTTTGAAGTTCCCCAACGAGTTTGCAATTGACTTCCGGCCACTCGGGGAATTGACCACCATCGTTGCCCCAAACGAGGCGGGTAAAACTTTACTCATGCAGTTGATGGGACCAGGCGTGCTTTACGGTAAGACTCCAACCAGGGGAACACTCGACGACCTATCAGTTGCGAAGGATTCATTCATCGAAGCCACATTCGATATGAATGGGGCTGAGTACGTCCTGACCCAGAACGTCAACGGCATGTCGCGCACTGGCTCAGTGGGGCTCACCAAGAATGGAGTGCCGGAGTTGTCTAAGGCTGGGCGCGCTGAGTATAAGAAAGATTGGGCCGATAAATATTTGCTTCCGGATACAGTCTACGATGCGCTCATCTGCCAGTCTGGCACTGAGTCGGTTATCGACCTGAAAGAAGGTCCGCGCGTCGAGCTGCTGCTGCGCGTGCTCGGTCTGGAGTTCTACGAGGTCTTGGCAGAGAAGGCTCGTAAGCGAGCTACTGCGGTCGAGGCTCAGATATCAGACTTGCGTTCGAAGATTAGTGTCCTGCAAGGCGGGCAGAAGCCGGAAGTTTACACGGAAGAAATCCTGCGACTCCAGGCCGACGTTCGCACCGCAGAAGAAGAGTTACGGCTTGGTGAAATCACCCTGGCTGATCTGCGTGCAAAGAACGAAGAAGCCACAAAAGCCAAGGCAGAGATGGACGCTACACTTGCTCGCGTTAAGGATCTCGAGGCGCGAGAGAACGGCGTGGTCCAGCGCATCGCCGAGATGAAGCGCAAGTTGGATGAAGCAAAAGTAATCGTTGCCGAGGATGGATTAATCAATGCTGCCGTCGAGTCTACCAAGGCACTCCAGTCCCAACTGGCTGAACTTGCTGAGGTTCGACAGGATCTCGCGAAATGGAATATCACGGCTCAGGCCGAACTGGATCGCTTGAGAAGAGAGCACGCTCGAACGCTACAGGAACGCACAAAGCTCCAAGTTGAAGTAGTTCAGATGGCTGGCTACGTCGAGGCTGAACAAGCTGCCAAGGTGGCTGAAAAGGAATGTGTTCGTCTCGCCGCGGAGATTCAGGAAGCCATTGTCTCACTCGACTTATTGACCAACGAACTGGAGGTTGTGCGCGGTGAAGGAACCACGACCTTAAGCGCCTCTCGTTCATTCCTACGCGGCGAACTTCAGTACATTGCCGATGAGAAAGCGAAGAGCCCAAAGGACTATGCCTACAGCGCACTGGTGGCCGATGCAAAGGCCGTCAAAGAATCCGAGGACCATCCCGCAAAGCTGGATCAAGCCAAACATCGAGTCACCGTTGCCGACTCCAAGGTTAAGGAGCTAGAACGCTCGCGGGCTGACTTCCAGCGCATCGCCGATCGACTGAGTGAAGCACAGAACGGGGTTGCTCGATCTGACGAAGCCAAGAGCCAAATTGAGTTAACAGAGTCCGCTCTAACCGCTCTCGTTGGGGAGCAAGAAATCGCAACGGAAGTAATATCCCAACTGGAGCGCAAGCGCGAAGCTAACGAGAAGAAATCTCAGCAACTGGCCCAAGAAATCGAAGACCTAAAACCCTACGCCGACAAGGCTGGCTTGCTAGCCCAAGCCGAGACTCGTGTCATCGAATACACCGACCGACTCGGAGACCTAAACGACGAGAAAGAAAAGTTCCTCGCCGACCGTTGCGATCTGAACGACAAACTACCGGCCGTCGCGCCTATCATTCTCAAGCTTGACGAATACATTGACGCCGTGGCCGGCGCGCGCAATAGGACAGAAGGCTACCGCAGAGACTTGAGCGTTGCCGAGAACAATAAGAAGTCCGCTGAGCACGTGGCCACCAAGCGTGAAGGCTTTGCTGCGCAGATCAAGCCACTCGAAGAGCAGCAAGCCAACTGGACGCTACTCGGGTTGCACCTTGGAAAAGATGCTTTGCAAAAGGAAGAAATAAGTTGCGCCGGTCCTCAGTTGACTGAAATCACCAACGACTTTCTGCGCCGAGCTGGAGACACCAGGCACACGGTGTCGATCGGGACAGAGAAGCTTCATTCGAATAAGAAGCAGATGATTCCATGTCTCAATATCATGGTCTTCGATAGCGAAGAGGGGCTGAGTAAAGAATCAAAGTTCCTATCAGACGCGGGGAAGATTATCGTAGGCTGGCCATTCAATCTTTCGCTCATCACGCTTGGGTGCGAGCGCGCCGGGATAAAGGGACCAACCATCTGGATAGACGAAGCTACAGGGCCTTGTGATACGGTCAACGGTCCAAGGTGCGCTTCGATGCTCCGGCACTTCGCCGACCGCCTACAGTCACAGGTGGTCTACATCGCGCAGCAGCCAGAGATTCAAGCCCTGGCTGATTCAACTATCAGCATTTCAGATGGTGGCCTGATCTCTGTTAGTTAGGAGACTTCTGGTGATACTTGCACAGGCTCAAATGATCGCCGGCCAACTGGTCGAGAAGATGGCGCCGTTCTGTGAAACCGTGCGGATAGCTGGATCGATACGCCGGGGTTCGCCCGAAGTCAAAGATATTGAGTTGACAGCGATCTGTAAGTGGGAAGATCGACCAAACACCGCGACCCTGTTCTCTCAACTTGAGCCGGTCAATCTTCTCCACGAATACTTGAAAGATTTTGAACTTATTCAATGGATCAAGCCAGGCACGCAGGAGATTATCGAATGGCCGATCAGGCCGGGTGGAAAGTATTGGCGCGGACTTCTAAAGGCTCCAACGATCAAGTTAGACTTGTTCCTCGCCACTCCCGGGAACTTTGGCGTGATCTACACGATCCGCACTGGGTCGGCTGACTTCTCGCGCGGGCTAGTGACCTATGCCAGAGACCACACCGAGTATCGAGTTGATGGCGGGGACTTGAAGTACCGCGGTGAAGTTATTCCCTGTCCCGATGAAGAGACATTGTTTGCATCTCTGAATCTTAGATGGATCGCGCCTCAATTCCGTCGAGGAAAAAACGACTTGGAGGTGTTATGAGCGTCAAGCACATCCCTGATAACAAACTCCGCGTAGTCTGCGATGGCCGAACAACGCAAGGTCCATGCGCCAACGAATATACTTTATTGAATGACGCTTCTGCGATGGCAGCAGCTAATGAATGGCTTCAGAGGCGAGGGTGGCGCACGAAGATCGATGGCTATGTTCAATTGCATTTTTGTGTCTACTGCCAAGCAAAAGTGCCCGAGTTCAGCCCGCGAATGAAGGCCGACGATCCGGGTCCAACAAAACGAGTGCGAATGAGCGCAGAGACTAAGCGAAAACTTTCTGATAGAGCTGTGGAGCGAGAAGAACGGAAGCGAGAGAGTGTGGAGGCGTAGAACATGCACGAATGTTGGGAATGTGGGCAGGCGTGTGATTGCGACATTGAAGATACGTGGCATGACGAAGCGCCCCATGACTGTACACACGTCTGCGATGACGATGATGATGATGACCTGGATGCTGACTATGACTAAAAACCAGCACCAGTAATGTCCCTCGATTACGTGATCTGGTCGCCAAGTTCATCGACTAAGGAGAATCCAATGCCTGTTAAATCATTTACTGAAACGCAAATGAGATCAGCGATTAAGGGCTATGATGTACATCGGCCTTCTCGCTGGGAGAGGTTCCTGAGATGGCTACACCATTTCATCACGAACGATTAGCGAAGTTCAGGGTTATCAAATTCGACAGGAAGGGTGAGAGATTATGTGGTGTGTTAAATGCAATCACGATGTAGCTGACTGCACATGTTCTGATATTCAGGAACGGCTCGCGGCAGTCGGGCAAATGAGTCACACAGCGGCTAAGTTCTGCAAGAAGTGCGACCAGCACCATGCGCGGTGCCATTGCGCCGAACCTGAATTTGTAATCAGAGCCGCAGGTAAGGAATATCCAATGTCAGCCCTAGGGACCACGTTCAAACCGTTAGGTTAGGGAGACGGCCCCGGAGTGGGTGCCTGTAGATTGAACGCTAAAGTATGATTCATTGAAAGCGCATTGTGGAGGTTGTGAAATGAACCCACTACCACTTTTTGACGATAGAGACTTTCTAAACCGTGCTACCCGCGAGGTAGTGAATCGCGCAGAACGCGGCGTTCATCTACCCCCGCGTCAACCTAAGCCCCGACCGCCAAAGACGATTAGAGAGGCCGTAGCACGCAGAGATGAGGGTATTGAGGCGGGGCTGGCTCACGCAGACCGTGTACGGGCAGAGTGGCGTAAGTGGGCCTATGACTACCTCAAGGGGTTGATCGCGTTGCAGACGGCGCCGTTCTTGGTCGAGGACTTGATCGACAAGGCGAGGGTGGAAGTTATCTGGAGCCCACCACCCGACGCCCGGAGCTACGGGGGAATCATCCGGAGATTGGCGCACGACAGGGTGATCGAAAAGTGCGGTGCGGCGCCGGCCAGGACGTCAAACTTATCGCTCAAGCCTTTGTGGAGGCGTGTAGAGTCCGCAGATGAAGCGGTGATTGTGAATAAACCATGAACCCCAAACTCTCCGACAAAGAACTCGAAGCCTTGGTGGCAATGGTAGACGAATCCGCTCGCCTACACCGCCTGACGAATCGAGAGTTGGTTTTCGAATGCTTGGCGACCAACCTAGAGAATGACACTGTGATCGAAGAAATGATGAGCCGAATCTACCCGAACTGGAGCAACGAAAACGCTGACGGTTCGCCACTTGAGGATAAACCGGAGGGCGTATGAGTAAAGAAGAATGGCACGAGTTTGTGCCGGGCACTATTTGCAACGTCAAGATGTGTGCACGATGTGATGAGCCCTACGAGAACCCTGTTCATCACACTGGCTGCACGCCAAGCAAAGAGACTGAGGAGATACTGAAGCGGCGACGGGCTTTGATGCCCGGCTACGACAAAGCCCTTCAAGAGTGGCTGTCCTGACATGAGTGAAAAGTACGTTGCTAGAAAATACGTCACGGTGGGAAGCGTTACCGACAAGACGATCAAGTGCCCCAACTGCCACCAACCAATGACTATCGCGGGCAGCGTTCTCTATTGCATGGAAAATCCAAAGTGTAAATTGAAGGACGTACCCTTCCGTGAGGTTAAGTCACTGACTACGATTGAGAGAAAATAAATGAGCAGCACCACTGTCAAAGTGATTCACTCCGATAAGTCCATCCACGATGTGGCGTCGCTCGGCAATTCATGGGGCAGCGGAGCGTTTATCTGGACAAGTCTGGCAAACAAGTACCTGGGCAAAGATCATATGTGGCTGTGCAACCCAGACGGTGCTCAGCAGGTTTGGGATCTCTGGAAAGATCCACGGCTAAACTATCATGAGCGGGTCGTGTTGTTCTCAACCTTCGATCACGCAGTCATTGAGCGCGAAGGATTCAATGAGGCTGGTTTCTGCTTTGCACAGTTCGAGGCTATGCACAGACAGGTGAACCAGGTCTGCCACGTGGGGGATATCTCGCGGTTGCTTTTGAAGTACGACGTGGACCCGGTGACCGGCATGTGCTTCCATCTAACGTCAGTCACGGAAGATCCGTGGTGCGGAGAATGGGACGACGAAAACGAAACAGATCTACCTTTCGACTGGGACAACCAGCCGCATTACAACGTGTTTGAGGAATTGGCAAAGTTCAAGCCGGTGAATCCTTACGCGAAGGAGCGAACATGAGAAGACTTGTCTACCACGGTTTCGCTGATTCAGGAGAGTTCTTAATCAAGGTTGTGGAAGAATCCCCTGGCATGGCTCGCGAGGAAGCACAGATCGCCCTCACCCGTGCTGAGTGTCAGAAAATTTCCAAGCATATGCAGTTTGGAAAGAAGGGCGAAGAACGAGTCATAGAGACTGTTAATGGAGTGGAGATGAAGTGATGCCGAGTAAGTTTCCACGACCAGAATTACACGGCGAACGGTCCACCGGGATCATTCGCACGCTTCCATACTTCGGTGCTGCCACCACTGAAGAACAGGGCGCGCGTCAGGATGCCTACAAACGGATGATTCAATCATTCAAGGATCTCGAAAGCGGCAAGCGAGATTGTGTCTATATCGCATTCAATCAGATGCCCAAGCAGGAGGTACTCCACTGTTACATCATCGTCGCAGGAAGGGTTAGAGTGCGAGCCAATATCGCAGGATGGGAGAAGGGTGACGGGGAGAAAGTTACATCGTGGGATGGCCATGATCTTTCAGATTCAAAGTATTGGTGCATCTTGTCCGCTCCCGTTTCGTGGCCGCCAGAGCCGATACTCCGTCGTGGCTTTCAGGGCCATCGTTATTGTGGAAATTTATGGTAACCGAAGAACACAACCTAATGGGCACAGACGACGATCCACGATGGGATGCTCCTGAAGGCCGCGTGCTGCTGAATCAGATGGCCGGCTTGCCCGACGACGATCCCTGTCCTGCTACTGAAAGGAAGGCGGTCAGTGTCGCTATCGCTCGCGCTTCGCACATGAACGAGCGCTCAATGCAGAACCGCCTGTACGCAGACTTAATCAGCCGGAAGCATCGGTTCATCGTTCCCAACACGACCGTATTTGGATGGGAGAGCGACCTCATTAGCGTGACGGGCGCCGGGTATGTCCACGAGTATGAGATAAAGATCAGCCGGTCGGATTTTAAAGCGGATCTGAAAAAGAGCCGTCACAGGAGGCTCGTTCAAGACGGAACAAAGAAGTACTACCGAGGGCCTGCTTACTTCTACTACGCTGTCCCGCGCGACATGGTTCGGGTTGATGAAGTGCCGGACTATGCTGGTCTGATCTTCGTCTACCCAATGATGCAGATAATTAAGAAGGCTCCCAGGTTGAATAAGAATAAGATCTCGCAAATGCAAACAGCGTGGTTGCAGCGCTCCATCATGGCCCGCTTCTGGAAAGAGCGATTAAAGAACGGGACCGACGTATGAGCGAGTACAAGCAAAAGAGGGCACAACGCTCCAACAGCAATGATCGTAGGAAACTCCGTGCAGGTTCCGATCCTGCCGATCCGCGAGTCGTTCAGTGCTTAGAGAAGAAGGGTAGGTACATCTCGAAGAAACGCGCGTTAGCTGCGGCTGCGAAAGCGACTAAGGAATACGGAATTCACTACTACAGTTATCGCTGTAAACTCTGTTTTCGCCATCACGTAACAAAGAAAGCCCCGAACGATCACCGCTACATCGTTACCCCCATTCCACCAGGTGAGCACAATGGAAGGGCCGGCAGATTTTGGGAGTACGAGGAAGACGATAACTTGAGAATAGAACATTTCGTTGACCGAATATTTCACTTAGTAGGAATGGATACCCGAGAGATTTTAGTTGACAGCCAGCCTGTGGGTTGATTAGGATTCGCGCATCAAGGCCCCATCAAAGCCTTTCGTTCTTTTTCAGATTCAAAGCATTTGACGCACTGTTGGCCCGGTGCGCCTGATGTATAATTCCCGGTAGCGGTTTACTCCCGCGTTCGCAACGTCGTCTTATTGTCACCGGGGCACATAAGGATCTTGACGGGCCAGCGCAACGCGGAAGTAAGCCGCTTTTGTTTTATGGAACGCCTCGAAAAGCCACAACTTAAGTTTTACGCGAATCAAGGACTAAAGATTTGCCGGGGATGCTATGACCTGCTTGGTCCACGCCCTATCTCGGAATTCAATGTCAATCGTAAGCGTAGGGACGGTCTTGAGCATCGCTGCCGCAAGTGCATGAGCGCCAAGACCAAAGTCCGGGTTGTGTGTCCAGACTGCGGCATTAAACGAATGAGCTTGTTTGCCGCCAATCGCTGCGGGGTATGCCACAAACTCCGCGCCTTTGCTCGCAGGGAATTCGTTCAATTCAGATGGCCAAGAGATTTCTATAAGCAAGCCATTGAGCTACTGCGACAGTGGAGCATCCCGTGGCCCGAAGCAGAGAGGCGATTGACGGCGCTGTGTCAGTCGGCTTTAAGCGACACTCTTGAGGCTGCTGATAACGGCTTCGACTGGTTTAAGCACGTCAGCTTTGACGCACCTGTTTACAGTGACAGCCACGCGACCCGTTACGACAGAGTAGAGCAATCAACCTTCGAGCGTCCCGACTCGTTCATTGACCGAGAAGAATACTGATGGCAACCTACAACGAACCAACACGCAGATACCCCGGCACCTTCTACTCTCCATCTCTGAATGCAGATCAACCCGCAGGTGAAATCAACACTGCGTGTACGATTTGTAAATTCCTTTACTACGATGAATCAGGCTGCGACCCATGTCCGAAGTGTGGGGCGAGTTATGGGAGTCAGATTTGGCATGAAGAGGATGCGCGATGATAGAAACAACTACCTGTGACAACTGCGGCTTTGAATATGAAGACGACGGAGATGTATTCGAGTGCCGCGATTGTAGACACGAAGTCTGCATAGGCTGCGAGGATGATCACGTTCGCAAGGATTGTCTCAAGATTCAAGAATCGAATCTGGCCTCGTGATTTCTCTATTGACGTTAGTGATGCAATGAATTATAAGATGGCTCCATCAAGTAGCGATTCGTTGTCTGCGGCGACGGGTTGCTTTGGACAATCGAATCGCTACGGAGCTTAGAAGCGCTTGGTTGTTTCCGCCGCAGACGGAGGCACCAAGCGCTTACTCTTTCTGGAGTGGTCAAAATGTGTACGGCTTTTACATCTGAGACGCCTCCGCCGATGGACTACAGATCACCTGACCCTCCGGGGTTTGTCTACGTTGTCCAAATGGAGGGTCATCCACTTTACAAGATTGGGCGTTCAGTGGATGTTCCGCGCCGAATGTCTGATTTCGGGATTCTGCTTCCCTTCCCATATAAATTACTCATGGCTCACAAGGTTCCTCGCGCACGCCACGGCGAATACATCCTGCATCGCGAATTCAGAAAGCTAAGAACTCACGGAGAATGGTTCCGCCTGACAGATGATGATTTGGACATTGCAAAGACTTGGCTGCTGTATATGCAGTCATCCTGGCTTTGTGATCGGGTCGTTGCCAAGATTCATAACGAGACATTCATCGAACGCAACGGCGGCTTTCCCTATCTTTTCCGATATGCTCGTATCCTCTATCGACTAAACCAGCGAGACGAGCGAAGGTGCGAATTATTAAGCGTTGTATTGCACGACAACGTGCGGCCATTGGATCAGACGGATGCAGTGCTCGACGCGGAGGTGGTTGTCTTATGGCTAAAGAGCGCCTCGTAGACGAGATTGGGCAATTCGCGTCCGTCCCTTTCAGTTTCTTAGAGACGAAGGGTATATCACCCTACGCTCGTTGCATTTTCCTTTTCCTTCGGATGCACACAAATAGTAAAACGAAAACCGCCTTTCCTAGCTACGAGACACTGCGAGCTGAAACAGGAATGACCAAGCGAAAGATATCGAACGCACTGTCCGAATTAGAGACGGCCGGATGGCTTGTTAAACAGCGGCGATTTGCCGACACGACCGAATACACCCTGACAATCCCGAAACCCGCCCTTAGTAACACCCCTGAGACCGCCATTAGTAACACCGTTGAGACCGCCCTTAGTAACACCGTTGAGACTAACGCTCCTTATAGGGAACTAGATCGATCTACTAGAAAGAGTACGTCGCACCAAAAGAAACCTCGCCCGAAAGACCCGGAACCACCATTTCAGTCCAGGGAGTTTCTGGCGGCGCTGGAGGACTGGAGAACTATCTACCACGCAGAATACCGACACCACATCTCGAATGAGCGACTGATAAAGATTTACGCCGACCTGAAAGAGTGGGGCGAGGAAAAAGCCATCGAAGGATTACGCATCGCCGCTCGGAAAGCTTATCGAGACGTTTACTTTCCAGACGGTCGCCACCAGAACGGCTTCGGTAGTAATGGAAGCGGAAACCCTGACCGACAAGCTGAGAAGTGCGATCCAGATCGACCGATGTGGATGGCAGGACAGCGTAAGCAATGAGCCATGAGTTTGATCGTCCACTTCCGAATTCTAGCGAGGCTGAGCGAGCGGTCCTCGGCGCCGTCCTGCTCGACAACGGGCTGCTCAACCAGGCAATGGACCTGCTTAAGCCTGATGACTTTTACGTCCCTTCTCATAGAAGAATTTATATCGCGATGATTGCCTTATTCGAACGTGGTCAAGAAGTAAATCCGATTCTCATTGGAGAGGTACTTAATCAAGAGAGTTCTCTTGAGTCAGTCGGCGGTATCTCAATGATCACAAACCTCACATACGGACTGCCTCATTCAACTAATATTCGCGACTACGCAACGGTTGTGAAGAAGAAGGCTCTCTTGCGCCAACTCATCCGGACGGCCAGCCGGATAACGAATGAAGCATTGGAAGAAGAGGATGACGCACTGGTGATCTTGAATAGCGCACAGCAGGCGATCTTTGATCTTGGGAGTCACTCAGGCGAGCGGCGCGTGATGTCGATGAAGCAGATCACAGCGAAAGCAGCAGACGTGGTTGGCGCATTTGTGAAAGGTGTTAACCCAGGACTCCCGACGCCGTGGCCTAATCTAAACAATCTTTGCAGAGGCGGCATTCAAGAGAGCGAGTTATGGGGACTTGCAGCGCTTATGAAGCAGGGGAAAAGTGCGTGGATGAAACAGTGGGCACAGTTCCTTGGCACTCAGGGTCGAAGGGTTTTGATCTTCACTCGCGAGATGAGCGAGATAAAGATTCTCTTTCGCATGTTGGCTGCTCTTACAGATATCCCGGCGAGTCAAATCCGCTACGGCTTGGACAGCAACCGGGTTGACATGCTGTTGCGGGCGATGAAGGAAATGTCTGACTATCCGATCTTCATTGACGCCACCACCTCGAACGTGAACGATTTTAGAGCGCGAGTGCGCGAGATGATCAGGCTTGAAGGTATTGAGATTGTTTTTGGTGACTACCTGCAACTATTCCACTCGGGGTTGAAAAAGTCCGACAGCCGGGCTACCGAGATAGGCCACGTGTGGCGCACGATGAAAGACACAGCGCAGGATTTCAATACGCGCATCGTTGCGCTGGCCCAGTTCAACCGTGAAGCGTTCAAGTCGGACAAGCGACCCTACTTCCATCAGGTGGAAGGTTCCGGCGAAGGGGAGAAGGCGGTAGACCTCGGCATGGTCTTATGGACTGACCTGAACGGTGGCGAACCCGGTGCGCGACCAGCCACCGTGAACATCGACTACCAGCGGGACGAGGACGCGGGTACTTATTGCGAGTTGATTTTCAATGGCCGCATCATGGAATTCCATCAGCCAGGGGAAGCGCCGATTCAGCACCCAGAGAAATATCTACCGAGTTTCAACGATTAGGAGTAACGATGACCGCACGAGAGATGATGGATTTGTGGGTTGTAGAATACAGCCCTACTCAGAAGGCGTTGCACGTTCACCAGATTGATGATGCTATTCAAGCTAACTCACGAATGATCTTGGAGAACCGCCGCGCAAACGACTATTTAATGATCGGCGTTGCTCAATCACGCGAGCAGGCAGATGCTATTTGCGAGGTCTTTAAGACAAAACTGGAAATCAACGGACTACGATGACTACCGAACAGCGAGACAAGATGCGGGCCATCGGAAAGACTCTCTCGGACGCAATGGCGGCGCGCGCTGATTGTGACTGGACCCGCGACACTCCAATTACGGTCGCCGCCCAGGTGAACCTCGACGAAGCGGTCACGCAGTTTGTTTTTGAGACCGGCACTCGCGAACAAGTTAGAGCGACCTACAAGCAGTACGCGGAGATGCACGTGAGATGACCCAATACGTTCTCAGAGATTACCAAGCCCAGGCCGTAGAGCGCACGGTCCAGTTCATGCTGCAGAAGGCGAAGAAGAACGGTCTCGTCTACATGCCGACAGGTTCCGGAAAATCGCTCGCGATCGGCACGGCCGCGATTGAATTGTCGAACACTGCGCCGGTGATTATCTTCCAACCCACGAAGGAAATCCTTGAGCAGAACTACGAGAAGATCCGTGCCTATGGTTTTCAGCCCGAGGTCTTTTCTGCTTCGATGGGAAAACGGAACATTGGTGAAGTGACCTTGGCGACGATTGGTTCTGTCTATAAACATCCAGAATGGTTTGAAGATTTCCAGTTTGGGATCATCGACGAGAGCCATTTGGTTTCAGCGAAGGATAATTCCAAGAGAGTTAGGGCGGGGGAAGACGGGCAGTTCTATCATCGCGATCTCGGCTTGGTCAATAGAGCTCAGAATCAAGAGGATGTCCGCAAGGGTAAGGTGCGAGTGATCGATGATGATGGTGTTGAGAATATTATTGAGATGCCAAAGAAGTCGATGTACCGCTCATTCTTTGATCTCCTGCCACACATGAGGCTATGCGGGTTCACAGCTTCGCCCTACCGTTTGGAATCCGACGCGATGGGCAGTCAGTTGAAAGTGATCACCAGGACGCGTCCTAAGATATGGGATGAGTTTATTCACTGGACCCAAAACAAAGAGCTGTTTGACGCAGGCTATCTAGCAAAGCTGGAGTATCACGCTATCCGCGGATTCAAGCGCTCGGCGATCCCGGCGAACAGCACTGGGGCAGAGTTCGATGAAAAAGCGGTTCAACTACACCTATGGGAGAAAAACTGGGAGACGAAGGACACGAAGAAGGCGTGCAACTTCGCGGACAAGCTAGTCGAGGTTGTCGAGCGACTATTGGCGGCTGGCCGGCGGAATGCCTTGGTCTTCACCTCTACCATCCGAGAAAGCGAATACCTGGCTGAGCGCATGAGAGGTGAATGTGCAATCGTAACCGGGCAGACAGCAAAGGATGAACGAGAAGCCACGGCGCGCGAGTTCAGAGCCGGGGAGATCAAGGTAGTAACGAATGTTAACTGTTGGGCGGTTGGTTTTGATTTTCCTCAACTTGAGTGCGTTGTGCTTGGTTCTCCGACGATGAGTCTAGCAAGGTACTATCAACAAATAGGGAGAGGCATCCGCATCCATCCCGAAAAAGAATCCTGCTGGATCGTTGACATGGTTGAAAGCTACGAGCAGTTTGGACCAGTCGAGTCGCTTCATCTCTATTGTCAGGGTAATTCACGATGGGATATCTTTGGTCGCCCAGGCGGCAAGGCTGAGAAGCAACTGACGTCGACATACCTTGGAGGAAGTGCCTTGAGAGGTTGCTGTCCAAAGTGCCATGCTCCGAAGATAATGGCGTTCTACGTAAAGAGCGGGAAGTGGTTGCCAGTATCAGTACCGCCTGGAGGACGTCGTGGCGATTTGATCCTGAAACGTGAGGGTAGTAAAACGATTTGCGAGATGGCCGAGCGCGGTCAAGGTACGCATTCATTTCATTTCAAGTATTGCCGCATGTTCGCGGAGTTAAGACAGTCAGAGAAGGCAACATGATCAGCACAGAAAGCGATAACGACCGTTCAGCAGTTTATTTGGATCAGCGCGAGGCCCGACGGCTCGCCAATGCAGAATTCTCGATCCAATCTTACGAGTATCAAAAGGCCCGACTGGAATCATTTGAGCACGAAACGACCTTGAGTGAGGTAATCCATCGCTCAAAGTTCTTTAATCAGCCCAGCGGAAAGTTTGGATGGTCTAATATGGAACCAGGTGCATCGCGATGAGCAAGAGTTGAGTGCCGCGAAGAAAGTCCTTGACAGAAAATGTAAAGTTACATTAGTATCCATCTTGTTATTGTTCTTTGAGACTTTGAGGCCAGATTCAAGCGTACATGCTATAGCTCATTTGGTAGAGCAACTGACTTGAAATCAGTGTGTAGTTGGTTCAAATCCAACTAGCAACAAGAAAGCTCGATTCGCTCGCCTCAATTATTCGCCGGACTCGCCCAATGGTAGGGCACATCGAAAAGCTCTTTACGCTCGCGTCCTCGGATGCCAGTATCAAGCGTACATGCGGACGTAAGTCCAATCCAGGTTCGAATCCTGGGTCCGGCGTCAATTTTCAAATGGGGGACTTTGCAACAGCCTGCAATCGCTTTGTCGCAAGACCAGATATCAGGGTACATGCGTTCTCGACTGATAATCGAGGTCCCCCTCCAATTTGCCGGACAAGCAGAACAAAAGCGTCCGTCGCTTGCCGTTAGGCCAGATAGTCGCGTACATGCATCAGTCTCATAAACTGAAGATTCTTGGTGAGAATCCAAGGTCCGGCTCCAATTGAAAGGAGGCTCTTTATGTCAGGCGAGAGATTCTATCTACCGCACTATGAAAACCAACCGGATCGTCCGGTTTATCTTCAAGACATAGGGAGCCTTCTTTTTCTGTCTGGAGTGGTCTTTCAGGGCATGGGCTCAACTATCGTTCTGATGACGCCGACCGGGGAGATTCCGAACGGCAGCATTCGCTACGAAAAGCCCGCGCTTGCAGAGTGGTCGCGCATCATCGCGCAGTCAGACAACCCAGAAATCTTTGTTGGCGAACTCGGGCAGTTGACCAAGGTTCTGCACCGCAAGCAGCGGTACGCTATCTCGGGAAATGTCCAGCAAAGGGTTTGGAGGCGAGACGCCTTTAGCTGTGTCTATTGCGGCGCCCTGATGGGTGACGTTCTGATGACCGTTGACCACTTCGTCCCTCTTGAACAGGGCGGCGTCAACGATGAAACGAATTACGTCACAGCTTGCAGACCCTGCAACAAGGCCAAGGGCATGATGATGCCGGATGAGTTTTGCCAGTTAAAGCATTTCGATTTTGAACGGATACGAAACTACATGAGAGGGTTAAAATGACCACGACTCCAGAGCAACAAATTTACAGCCGCAACAAGCTTGTGGCCGCGCTAATGCAAATCAAGCATGGCGATCTGTCTTTCTACGTTCCGAACGGTCTGGCGGCGGCTCAAGCTGATCCAGACGTGCTCGGGCACTTCATCGCGTGGAATCAAAAGAACGGCAAGGTCCGAGATGCGAAGGTCGCATTGCCGCCTATCGCGTTGCGCGGACTGTCCGCTCAAGATGTTGACCTTGCGGAGAACGCAGTCGCGCATATGCTTTCCTTGTCGCCTCGCGATTTGGTGCGCGCCTACGACTTTTCCAAGAGTCTGACAAAGGACGGAAAGGTCATTCCTGGTGGGCACCGCCGCTTGCTGGAAACGGGGTTGAGGTTGTATCTCGAAAAGCGCGAGAGTTCATCGAAGTGGTTCGACAAGACAGTGCTTCAGCATCGGCGCTCGATGAAGCAACTTTATCGCCTGTCGCACAAAAAGCCTTCGCCGCGAGCACAGGCAATTCTCTTCGATCAGAACTACGCGAAGGGTTCTGTGTTCGCAAAGGTTGCCGAACTACGCACGATGAGCGCTCGCGAAGCAGCCGGGGTGATTCTCGAATACGAGATCCCCTTTGAGGTCGCCGTTGGTGCCGTGGCAAAGGCCAAGGACAAAGATATCGTTCTCGCTCTTTTGGAAGGCATGACCGGCAATCAGGTGATTACGAACACTGTGATGCTTCAGCGGTTGGGGGTGATGACCGATCCAGCCCTCAAGTCGGCCTATGACAAAGCCCTTGAACGGGCGAAGGGTGACAAGAAGGTCGAGACGCTCAAGGCTGGCCGTGCGGCTCAGAGGGTGAAGGGAAGTTCCAGCGCCGCGAAGCTTGAACAATTGCAAGAGACTAAGACCGCACAGTTGGGAACCATTGACGGCGACTGGCTTGTTCTCGGCGATTGCTCTGGCAGTATGTCGCAGTCAATCGAAGTGGCCCGTCAGATTGCTGGCATCATCGCAGAACGTGTGGCCGGTGCCGTCTATCTGGTTTTCTTTGATACGTCGCCAACGTACTTCGATGTGACTGGCAAGTCCTACACCGATATCGTTGCGGAAACCCGAAGGGTAAGCGCCGGGGGCGCAACGTCCATTGGGTGCGGCCTTGACTACATTCGCTCGAAAGGAATCGTAGTGAACGGCATCGCAATCGCCAGTGATGGAGGCGAGAACAGAGCGCCGTTATTTGCGGAGGTCTACAAGAAGTATTGCGCCGCGTTGAGCATTGAGCCGCCTGTCTACTTGTTTCACGTACCGGGTGACGGTGACGCCTTGACGCAGAACATGAATCACGCCGGTATCCAACTGGAGCGATTTGAACTCGGCAGAAACGTAGACTACTACTCACTGCCAAATATCGTAAAAACTCTGCGGGCTAACCGCTACGCTCTTTACGATGAAATCATGGAAACGCCGCTACTGAAGTTTGCGGACGTATTTAAGAATGGAGGTGGAAAGTGAATATCAGAACCGCGCCTGTGGGCGCACTCTCAATTGATGAACTCGTGATTGCGAACGCATACCTTTGCGTGTTGGCCGACCGTATCCATGAGAACGGCCACGACGTGCCTTCGGTCGTAAAGGATGAAGCAAGAGCCGTCCAGCGTGAGCTGACGGAACGTTTGCGAGATGACAAGGAACGCCGACTCCAGGTTCTCAAATCGCGAAAGGAAGCCCTGCTTACCGTGCCCGAACGGCGCAAGGCGGTGGAGGCTGAAATCGACGCACTTGAAAGCGAACTGGGCTCAAACGGTAACGGGAAGAGAACGCGGCCCGCACGCAAATGAAGTCTCATCCGTTCAACATCCACATACCGATAGAGCCGGTAGACTTATGGGGGAAGTTAAGGCGCGTGGCTTCCCTCAACAAGCGCACCATCAAAGCAGAGGCCATGATTGCCATTGAGCGACACCTTCAGAGCGAAGGCGAGTTGTCCAATAGCGAGATTGGCCTTTTGCTTAACATGAGCACTCAAGATGAAGAAGGTCGCAACTCAAGACGTTAAAAGCCACGGTGCAGTTTCAGCCTTCTAACTGAATGACTACTCAGGTTTTACAAGGCGATTGTCGCGAAGCGATGAAAGGGCTTGCTGATAACTCAGTTGAGTCTTGCGTTACCGATCCGCCTTACGAGCTTGGTTTGGGGATTATATCCCGGTTCTTTAATCAACCCCAGCGGGAAACGCGGATGGAAAAGCGCCAGCAACGGCGCATCACGTTAAATGTCGGGATTGAAGTAATACGCGGCACGCATTCCCATGCCAGAGGTACTAAAATGAATTTCGATCAATTTGTCACTGAATCAAACCGCATTGAGCGTATCGTACGACCGCCAACAAAGGAAGAGGTTGACGCTACCAAACGCTTTGTCACGATGGACAGTCGGCCCACGCTTGACCTGCTGTGCGCTTTAGCGAATATCTACGCGCCCGATAAAGGCTTCCTGCGGAATCAGCGAGGGATGGACGTGCGCGTTGGCAATCACATTGCGCCACGTGGTGGTCCGCAGATTTATCGAGAACTTGAGCGACTACTCGCCACCATCGAAGAAGTCGAGCCATTCAATTTCCACGTTGCCTACGAAACGTTGCACCCGTTCATGGATGGTAACGGACGGACCGGGCGGGCGCTGTGGGCATGGCAGATGTGGCGTGAGAATCAGAGTTTACTTGATTTGGGATTTCTTCACGCATGGTATTACCAAACACTAAGCGCGGTAAGACGTGGTGGAGAAATAACATGAACCAACGATCCACCATTGGCCCGGCAACGTATGAGGAAGCTAAGGCCACGTACAAGCCCTTAAAGAAATCGGGGCGCAGAGTTGGGTGGCAGTCAATGAAGGCAGGAGCTTCGGTGTGATTCAGGACTCTGAAAACCCAGATTTGCTAAAAGCGCCCTTTCCGTGGTTTGGCGGAAAATCCCGTGTTGCTGATCTTGTTTGGGACAGGTTCGGGAATGTTCCGAATTATGTCGAGCCCTTCTTTGGCTCTGGCGCGGTTTTACTAGCGCGTCCGCACACACCCGGCATTGAAACAATTAACGACATGGACTGCTTGGTTGCAAACTTTTGGAGGGCCGTACAGCACAATCCTGGTGGCGTTGCGGAACACGCTGATAATCCGGTCAACGAAGCAGATCAGCACGCTCGGCATTTATGGCTGTGCTCGCAGGAAGAGTTTCGAGAGCGAATGAAAACGGAACCTGATTTCTATGACGAACGAATCGCAGGATGGTGGGTATGGGGACAATGTATCTGGATTGGCTCGGGGTGGTGCTCGGTCAAGCTACCTCACCTCGGGGACGCGGGAACGGGGATACATCGTAAGCTACCTCACCTCGGGGACGCTGGAAAAGGGGTGAACCGCCAGCTACCTCACCTCGGGAACGCGGGAAAAGGGGTGAACCGCCAGCTACCTCACCTCGGGAACGCGGGAAAAGGGGTCGCATGTGTAAGCGACCTCACCTCGGGAACGCGGTCGAAAGCATTCTTGATTGGCTACATGCGCGACCTTGCGGAGCGGCTACGCAAAGTGCGCGTGTGCTGCGGAGACTGGAGCCGAATCTGCGGCCCTTCGCCAACGGTCAAGCTTGGCATCACGGGTGTCTTCCTCGATCCGCCTTACGCAGAGGAGTCCGCTCGGACGGCGGATATTTACTCCACTGACAGTGGCTCGGTCGCGCATGAAGTCCGCAAATGGGCCGTTGAGCATGGAGACGATCCGCAAATGCGGATCGCGATCTGCGGCTATGAAGATGAGCACGAAATGCCTGACTCGTGGGATTGCGTCCAATGGAAAGCGCACGGGGGCTACGGCTCACAGGGGAACGGGACTGGTCGCAAGAATTCAAAACGCGAGCGGATCTGGTTCAATTCATCTTGCATCACGCCTCCCACTTTATTCTGAAAGGAACACATGGACACACCACGTAATATGAAGAGAACAGCGTTCAAACCCCGGCGTCAGCCCTTGGCGCGCTCAGGGCGCATAAAGGGTGCGTCAAACCGCTATGGACCACCAACCTGTCCGCAGTGCTGGCACCCTCTCTGTAAAGACTGCATCCCCGCGTTGGAGACTCAGGGGAACGTGCTGAGATGCTGTGCCTGTCGTTATCTGACGGACTTCAACTACTTCGTTGCACCGATCCGGAAACGTGGCACAGGGCTAAAGTCTGGCGCGGGAATCAAGGTCAGGCGTCCAAGCAAGCGCAAGACTGTGGACGGAGATTCAGAGCGCCAGATACGCGATGAATGCGATGAGTTGGTTAGGAAAATTCTCTTGTCTCAACCACTTCTGACATGTTTCACCTGTGGAACGCACGGCGAACTGCATCCGGGCCACTTCATTAGCAGAAAGATTCTGGTGCTTCGCTGGGACATTGAATGTAACGTCAAACTTCAGTGTAATTCGTGCAATCAACTGCACAATGAGAACCCGGAGCCTTATCGCAAGATGCTGGTCAGAGAACTTGGCCTTGCAGTTGTGGAAGCGCTGGAGGCTATCGGGCTAAGAAACCCGCGTTTGGAATATTCTGACCTACTGAGGATACGTGAGGGACTACGAAAAGAAGTTGAGAGGTTGAAATGAAAGCAACAAAAGAAGGCACCGAAAAGCCTCTTGTAAATCATCGCTGGCACTTTCCAAGTATCGGAGAGATGCTTGATCGACAGCTGCCTGAATGGGCACCTGGTAACCATCCTGATTTCTCAGGCAATGATGGTTACGTGAAATTGCGCGGTGCGTTTGAGCGGTTTGGTGATTATCTGCTGTCACATCTTTCCCTTGAGTTGGAAAAAGCGGCAGGTAAGGGGATCGCGCAAGCCCTTCAGTTAATTCGCGATCCTGATTACCACGAGACTGTTAAGCGTCGGAACAAAAAAGCAATCGAACGGCAAAAGGAAGACTTTGCGAGACAGGATCGATGGCGGGAACGCTGGAAACGCTGCGAGTTGACCCAAGAGGAGCGGTTGAATGAAATCGGGCGCCTCACTAACGAGTTGATCTATCATGAAAAGCAGATCAAGAAGATAACCGAACGCAAATCTCTTGTGGAATCTGGCAAGGTCTTGATGGAAGAAGTCGATCCGCAACCGGAAGCGTTTAAGGCCCGAGTGATCAAGAACAGTGACGACGATAACGACGATTGGGCGGATATCATCTCGTTCGATTAAACACAGGAAGCGATTTGCAAAATGAACGCAGATTCTCGCAGTGACACACGGAAGGTACAATGGATCGAGACTCGATACGGACCAATTGTGATTCAACGTCACTCCGTGATGTTTGAGAATGCTTTAGTGGTAGTTGTTTCCGCAGGCGTGCCTGTCTACAAAGGCGTTTCAGTAGGTGTAGGGGCGACCGAAGATATTGCCATCGCCGCGTTGTATGGCGACTTAACAGGCGAGACCCGGAAAAGGATGGAGCAAGCCTCCGTACTATGATTCTCGCAGCAATGAAAGACAACCCCAGCGACACATGCCCTGTCTGCACCTTCTGGTGGACCGAAAAGATTCCGCCACACGTATGCAATCGCAAACCACCACCTAACTACGGAGCTGAGAGGGAATGAAAATGAAGATTCCATCGAACGAGAAATGCATTCAAATGTATCTGCACTGCGGTCTCTGTCTCAACGAGATGCCCGCCAACGGCTACACTCAGAGCTTAGAAGTCGGATGGACGGCGCATGGTATTCAAGTGTGGTGTAAAACGCATGACGCGAACGTCCTTCACATAGACTTTGAAGGAGGCAAGCATCCTGCCAATATATCCATTGCCGACGTTCTTGGTGCAACTGAAATCGGTTAAAGCTATGAAATTAGTGTTCACAGAAGAATGGATCTAATTACGGAGCTGAACGAGAGTGAGGGGATACGCTTACTACAATGATATCGATCCAGGGAAGTGTGAGTGGGTCCGCGAGTTGATCAAATGCGGCATCGTTTGCCCGGGAGAAGTTGATGAAAGACGAATCGAAGATGTCAGTCCAGAGGACCTTAAAGGATTCACCCAATGCCATTTCTTTGCCGGCATCGCAATCTGGTCCTACGCTCTCAGACTCGCAGGCTGGCCCGACGACCGACCTGTAGTTTCGGGGAGTTGCCCGTGCACGCCATTTTCCAGCGCTGGAAAGATGAAGGGCTTTGCTGATGAGCGGGATCTATGGCCCGCTTGGTTTCGCCTAATCGAAGCCACTAAGCCGCCCGTTATTTTCGGTGAGCAGGTTATCAACAAGGAAGGGCTGATCTGGTACGACCGAACGAAAGCAGATCTCAACTCACTTGATTACGCTGTCATGGGCGCCGACCTGCCAGCAAGTGCCTTCGGAGCGCCACACATAAGACAGAGACTTTTCTTTTGCGGGGAGTTACAGAATGCAAACGCAACTGTTTGGCAGCGAAACGGATCGGGAAAAGGAATTGCAGTCAAAGATGCTCTTGCGGCTCAAAGAGCGCACGGAGCGCTTTTCTTCAACTCTATTCAGGCACACATGGAAAACAAGAACGACTCCGAACCACAACTCGATCATCGCGATCCGGGCACGAGGGATAGCGACGAACGCTTGTACTTCGTTGCCGACACCAAAGTCAACCGAACATCAGGAACGACACAAGCGGGGCAATCTCACGTTGAACGGATCGGCGCAACTCTCATCAGTAGTGAGTCCGCAGGCGGGGGACGCGGACAGGGGCGGTCAGGCGTCGCGCTACATGGAAAAGAATCACGCGGTAAGATTGAACGACCAAGCGATGCTGTCAGCGGTGCCAACACCAATGGCCGGGACGCCGGCGCAGAAAGGCTACAACGCGGCGGGCAGTACGGACTACGAGCGGAAGATGGATGTAGCAATAGGACTGAGAGAATCGATCAATGGACCAAAGCTGGCGACATGTGCGACACCGAGATCCGAAGACTCGGAATCGACGGGAGCACATCGGGGAGTAGCGGACACGCTACACTCTCAGACGAAGCTGGCAACGGTGTCCACGCCAACGGCACAGGATCACAGTCGGGGTGGACGGCCAGCGCGACCGCAGGACACAGGAGTCCCGCTAAGCCAGCAGGCAGCACTGGCAACGGTACGAACCCCGACCGCTTGCAGCCCGAACAGTCTGAGAGGGAGAGGACAAGATCCACTGAAGACGCTATTCGAGACTGGCGTGGACCCGGATGGCTCGATCCGATCGCGGCTCGATCAGCTTCCGAGGCAGGCGCAACTCGCGGCTTCTGGAGTGATTGCGATTGGTGGGGAGGACGCGACGGAAAGTACCGGCCAATTGGACCAGGAATCTCGCCCCTCGTTGGGCCAGCTAAACGGAGCATACAGCAGATGGCTGATCGGTCTGCCCCCGATTTGGGATTACTGTGCGATTCAAGCAGCGCGGAACCTGAAACAGCGGAAGCGAGGGTCTTAAGGCTTCGCGGTTATGGAGATGGTATCGTTGCCCAAGCGGCGGCGGAGTTCATCAAAGCGTATATGGAGTGTGAATGAAAACAGTCCTTACAGAAGAATGGATCGCAGAGAAGGAAGCCAAGAAGAAAGATAAAGGCGGAAAGGGCGCCGTGCCGGCGAATGGTCGTGATCCTAAAAGTCAGGTCAGGGCCAAAGGCCAGATGCCCCGCCATCGACCAGGCGTAATGAACAAAACCGAGCAAGAATATACCGACGTGTTTCTGGTTCCAGGTAAACTAGCCGGTACGATTATTAATTATTGGTATGAGCAAGCGACGTTTAAGCTGGCCGATGATTGTCGCTACACGCCGGACTTCATGATCCTGAACGCCGATCTTTCCATCCATTTTGCGGAAACGAAAGGCGGCTTTATCCGCGAGGACTCAACCATCAAACTCAAGATGGCTGCGCAAATGTTTCCCTTCAAGTTCGTGCTCGCCCAGAAACGCGCCAAGAAAAACGGTGGTGATTGGTTGATAAAAGAGATGTAACGGTTGATTGGAGGAGTCTCTATGAGCAAAGAAATCGAAAATGGTGACACTTATTGCCATAGGCGGCACGACTATAAGATCGCGCGCGTTCAATTCCTTACCGCAGACAATGGCGTCTGTTATCGAATCAAAGGTGCTCGCAGACTCTACCTGAGCACTCAACGTAACTTCCTACGCAACTGGACCGGACCAATTAACAGGGAACCGACTGAGGCTTCTCAGCTAAAAGGAGAGTGAAAATTGAACAGAGTAGACGCAATCGCGAAACAGGCGCTTTCGATGTTCATCGTAGAGTGCAGAATGTGCGGAAATGTCGAATTTGGCCAGACAGCTCAACATGTCGCGAGGTCGGCAGCACGAGAAGGATGGGAAGCGACCACTTACGACCCAGACATTCACACCAAGATAAAAATGGCAAAAGCCGGGGATCAAGTAATCACCTGTCACCGACATTCAGCATCAGCGATAACTTTATGAAACCAATTTACCAAACCAAAACAGGCACACAGGGCAACTGCTTAGCGGCGTGTCTCGCTTCGATTCTGGAGTTGCGAATTACAGACGTGCCGAGATTCTCTTTAAAGGATCGAAGTTGGGTAATCAAGATTCATAGACTCTTGGAGCCATTCGGTCTGAGCGTTGTTCTCTGCGACCCGACTTTGTACACAGTGCCACACGGCTATGCGATAGGCATCCACAAGAAGGAGGACAGTAAGAGCACGCACGCGGTTGTCTATCTTAACGGTCTGGTAGTTCACGATCCATATCCGCAGGGCAAGCGTGGGAAGGAACTGGTGGGACTGGCCTACTGGTTAGTGTTCACCGTGCTGGACCCCGCGTTAAGTGACAACCCGCCTCACCTGCACTTACGGGCAGATGGACTTTGCGAAAGGTCATTCATTCTCGGACAGGAAAAAGAACGTCGCCGGATTCGGCACGCAACCTTGGAAGGGGAGAGTAAATAAATGAGGGCTTTAACTGTTCGGCAGCCATGGGCATGGGCGATTGCGCATGGTAAAGATATCGAGAACCGAGATTGGTCTACTTGCATACGAGGCGTTATCGCCATTCACGCCGCTAAAGGGATGACACATTATGAGTATCTAAGTAATCAGAGTTTCATTGAGGGCAACGCCGCAATACTTCCGCCATTAGAAAGGATTGTTCGCGGAGCGATCATTGGCACAGTGGAAATAGTGGACTGTGTAACAACTAGTGACTCTGTGTGGTTTGAAGGGCCATGTGGATTTGTGTTGAAGGGCTTTCAGCCGTGCGAGCCGGTGCCATGCAAAGGTGCGCTAGGGTTTTGGACTGTACCAGAAGAAATCGAGCGGCTCGTTACTTCCCTGCAAGGCGTAGACGATCCTCTTTACAGATCAGGTCAGGAACCAGCGTAGTCAACACCGACCGACTGCACTCCGGGCACCTCTGGCGCTTCAGGCACCGATTGACCCTAAGCGTCATGCCGGGAGTCTTTAGCTGACAAGGTAGGTGTCTGAACTCGGCGCCGCACGGTAAATCCCCGATATCCACAGCTACAACAAACAGCCCCGGCGGCACGATGAATCCTCCTGGCGTCACATCCAGGGCGAACCAGACTTTCTGCTCAGGAGTTGGGTGCGGGACCGGCTCAGGCTCTTGGGGCTCATCCTGAGTTATTAAGGATTCCTTAACCACTGGCTGACGTACCTGTGCTTTACGCACATTTAACCGCTGTACGGCCTTTGGTGACGGAGACGGGGAAACGGCGTTCTGACGCGGCTGGAGGCGAATAGGGGCACGTTTCTTGTCCGCCCGGTGCTGGAGGATGACCACGAGGCCCGCGAGTAGCAGGAAGATGATGCCGGCGATTAGCAGTTTGCGCTTCATGGTGTCATCCCTGCATCATCTTCGCAGTGCTGCGAAAGTGATAGTCAGTTTACCGCTAGTCCTGTCACTTTCCGTTCCATCGTCTGTGTACACGTATCGTTCGCTGTCGTTTCACGCGAAGCGCCAGCTAAAGCAGAGGGAAGCAAGACTTGAGAAGCATCCTGCATGTCTTTCGGGCTGTCACGCCCAGCTTATCAATTAGAATCCGGGTAAATGAGAATTACGAGAACTCATCGCTTGACTTGCGACTCATTGCTCAACGCTTCGCGTGAAACGAACTCATTTTACCTCAGCAGGACAGTGAGGATTGCCTTTAGTCCTGCCAAGGGTTCGTACTCATTCTCACCTAATCACTTGCCCCGAAGATTATTCGATTGCCAATGACCTGGTTAAAATGGCTGGCCTAATTACCAGCTTCGTTAGGCTTTCGCCAATCTGCGTAACTCACCGCGGCTGAACTTCGGGGGAAACAATTCAACCACGAACCCCGGCGGATAAGAGTCCACCGCAACCTCATACCAGCCTAGTTCTGCGCTGCTCACCGGACCCCGACAGCCTTTCCAGTCGCCGTTGATTATCTCAACTCGCGTGCCGATCCGCAGCTTGGTTAGTTTTGGTGTCGTCGCTGTCTTCATCGCTTCTCCTTAGTGAAAACTTGACGGCTCTAGAGCCTTCGCATACAGGTCGTCTATACCGTCCGAGACTAACCGTAGCATCTTTGGATCGACCATGCCGCCGCCCTTGGTGTCCCAGAAGAAATCTTTCTTCTCTGCATTGTAGGTTAACTCCATGATGCCGACCGCCTCTAGAAGTTCTGCGAGTTCTTCTAGAAAACTGTTGACCAACGCCTTCTCTTCGACGGTGATTTTACGCTTGCGCTTCATTGAATCTCTGCGAGTAGATCGTTGGATTCCTCACGCGTCACAGGCTCGTAAAATTCTAACTGGCCGCCGCGTTCTGGTTCATCCTCCCAACCCCAACCCCAACGGTTCGGGCGCTCAATAAAGAATCCCCGTTCGCGATCCTTGGCCGATGGCCGAAACGTCTCAATCGACCATGCGGCTTCCCCGTACTGTTTGCGATAGAAAATGTAGACAATGAACCAGCGCGTTTTCCAATCAAGCAATCGAAATCGTTTCTTCATCGTTTTCTGCACCCCTCCCGTGCGTCCTTCGACATGCACTGGTGAAACCGTAGCGCATCATCAACTGGCGCGTTGGTCCCGAGCGCGATTCTTAGTCCATCTGCTAAGGTGTCATCATCATGCGACACCAGAAGCAGATCCAGCAATTCCTGAGCGCTATCTCGCGACAACGCGATTTGAGTGGTCGCCGTAGTGATGACCACGACATCATTCTTAGGTGGCGGAATGTCTTGGCCTTGGCCGCCATCTACCAACTCACGCTTGACTGGCAGTGCTTGACCATGTGCTACTCCCGCATCACGGCAAACTGGATCGCAAATGCTCTTATGCCATGTGCCATCCGGTAGCTGATAGAGTCCTTCGTTGACTGAAGATGACGAAAAGATGACGGCCGGACCCGGACAGGCAGGCGGACTGCCCGCGCAAATAGTGACGCCTGGTGTCTGTCCCTTCGCCATGATAGCCATAGCCAGCAGGATGCCGATGATTACCGCAGCGACATTCCCGATGTTGATTGTTCGTTTCATAATTCACACCTCCTCAAAGTTTTCCGCAAAATACGCGGCAGCGATGAGCCATAGGTCTTTATGGTTCACTGGATTTCGAGCTACCATATCACCGGCCTTGGGCGACCCGGCCTCTACGTCAGGCGCGCTAATCGACACGCCGCTCATATCGTCGCCCGGTTCCCACACCCTCAATTCCGCAATCTGCTTTCTGTGATACTGTTTGAATTCACTCATAGTTGACGACCTCTATAGTCTGGCGTTACGGTCACGCTCTGTCTCTTCCAAACGAAATAGTACCTCTCGCAGCACGTTGTGAACCTCGCGCAGTTCTTCAAGTATAAGCTCCTCCGTTGACTTAGCGGACGGCTCTTCCTTAAATACCATCCCCTGCGGCGTTATAAATAGTTCTTCTGACATTACGTCCTCCCGGCAATGTACTGTCCGATGGACCGACCAACCTCCCCTGCCGCCCACATGAGCAACAGGTAACTAGCTGGGATTGCCAGCAGGATGCCGAAACCCCATATCAATATCCCCGATCCACCATCCATCGAAGTGTCACGCTTGGGCTTCGGCTTGGGCTTCGGTTTCTTCTTAGGTGCTGGTTTTTTCTTTGTCATTTGCGATTAGAGATAACGTCTCTCACAGTTTCGCTTTCGTTCCTCGGGCGTCTCAGTGAACATGTTGAGCACGTCATATGCCTCGTTGGGGTTCAGCCTGAGACAGCGACGTATCCAATCCTGAGCGGTCCCAGCCACATCTTCAGATGTCGGCAGAATCGCAATCACTACCAGTATGCGATTGTCTTCGTCCATCCCTACCTCCCTATGAGCGCCCCGTACACACAGACCAGAAACGCCAGAGCGATCGGGGAAAGCACCCTTGCAAACTCCCAGTCGATCCAGGACTCCTTCCATTGGGCACGTGGAAGGTAGCCGACAAATACGATGCCGTAAGTCCAGATAGACACAACCATGGTAGCCGCGGCCATCAGCGCGATTGTTTTAAGTATCACTGTCATAGTAGCCCTCCGTACTTTTCTTTAATCTTCCGCGACTCCTCTCTCGCTATCAACAGGCCTTTTACACTCTCCCACACCGCGCAGCGCCAACAGATCATCGATTGCTTGTCCCAAAATATCTGCTTTGGCTAACCAACTGTCGTCGCCTTCTTGCCCGCTCAGGTGCCACGCAACGGCGGCGTCAACAACTGCGTCCATTCGCCGCTGAACATCTTCTGCTTGACCTTCTGAATAAAGGGGCTCCAAGACAACATCATCGGGTGGCAGTTCCCCAACTGCGATTTTCAGGTAATGTCCCATCTTTAGAATCTTGCGATATACCGCGTTTGGGTCGTCAAAGATTTCATGCCGAATTGCGTAGACCTCTTCACCGACGCGCCGTACATCTTCCAATGCCTTCATTTGGGGAATCATACAGTTGAATCCTTCTGGTCGCCCACCTCAGAGACGCTGTGGAAGATGCTCACGATCGGAAATACGATTGAAAGTGTTACGGATGCAATCTTCGATGCTAAGCCCGAGACGCTGGGCGAGAAGATCCAAGTAGACAAACGTGTCACCGATTTCCTGTGCGATGGCCTTAACCGCCGCCTCGCGATCTGGTGGCTGCTTTACGTTCTCGCTGGGCACGTGCTCTTCGATCCGTCGAAGCTTCTTAATAGCATCCAGCACTTCCCCGGCTTCGCCACCCATAGCGCATCCCCAGTCAGAAACTGTCCATTCTTCAAGACCGCCTTTGTGCCAAACCAGCGCACGTTCAAGATTAGTGCGCGATACATGGCTAAAGGTCAGAACGGGATCACTGACGTTCTCAATCATAATAGACCTCCATATTTCTGCTTGATTTTCCTTGCTCTGTCCCCCGCCTTCCGCATCCCAACCGCCGCTATAAGGCCCAACAGGAACGCCACCATCAAAGGCAGGCTAATCCTGTTCCGGTAGTAGATGACCACAACTACGATGCCCGCGATCAAGATGATGACAGAGAAACTCACTGACTCATTTCCCGTTTGAGATTGTCTACCTGTGTGCGGATGCTCTTTTCGGTGACACCCACTGTCGCCATTATACCGTGAGCCTCAGCGCCAAAGAAGACCCTGGCCGACGCGATGATCGCCCGAACGAGTCCTTTGACCTTCTCTAGTTTGGCAACGTTGATGTTGAATTCTGGCCGACTGAGCACGCCTTCAATCGAAACTGAATACTTGTCTATCGCTGTCAGCGAACAAGGTTTTGCTTTGGCGCACGCTTTCAAGTCATCCGACAAGGTAACCGTGTCGTTGCCCATTTCGGTAAAGTCCGATCCCAGTGCTTGCTTGTTCGCGCTGACCGGCAAAGCAGCAATCAAAATCGGCGCCGCTGCAAACGCACTACGAAGCCCGAATGTGAGATCGCGATCACACGCAAGCTGTGAAATAGTCAAAGTGAATACCAACGCACAGATGGCGATGGATGATAGAATGCGTTTCATGAATTCTCCTTTTCTTTTTCAATTGTGATGGCGATATCCACCACTTCAAACTCAGTGTTGTTGTCGAAGACCTTTGCGAGTTCGCGCAGGTTGGCGTCCAGGTCTTCGGGTCGCTCGGGTATCTCGGAATCAACTGTGATGATGACTTGTCGGCGTTCTTTCATGGTTTCTTCTCCGGTGATGGGACTAGGCGCTGGTATCAGAGTCCGCCGTCATCTGGCTCGCGCTGTTGTTCTCGCCGTTTTGAAGCATTGAGAAATACACCGCGTTGAATACGTCACGCCAAAAATCCGGCGGTCCTTCGTCAGCCAATTCCTTTGCTACCTCGAATGCTTTTCTAACTCTATCTTCCATTTTACTTTCCTCCTTTTGGACTTGGTGATGGAGCAGGAACAGCGCAAACGTACTGCTCCCGGTCCCGTACGCAATGGTTCCGGGCTTCCATTGGAATGTCCGCGAGCAACCCTTTAATCTCAGCTTGTATCAGCGCCTCTTGCTGATTGAGTTCGTCGATGCGCTTCGATGCCGCAGGGCTTAATCTGTAGACCACCTGCTCAGGCTTCTGGTGCGCCCATACAGTGATTACAACTATTAACGGACACAGAGCAACGATAAATCCGGTAGCGATGTTCTTTCTTGTTTCAGTCAGTCCTGTCGTCATGGCTGGCACCTCACTGTCAACTCAACCCCACCACCAGGAATGACTGCTTGTGCCGTAATCACGCAAGGCAATGGTGTCGGGCTTGGCGACGGACTTGGGCTTGGAGAAGGTGTCGGCGTGGGAGTCGGCGTGGGGCTTGGAGCTACCCCGCCGAATAGCTGCGCGAGCGTGCCGTGGAACGTCGCCATTTTTACGTGGAATGCCCCGCTAGCCTGACTGGCGTGCATGGTCGCCGTCATGTACATGTCGAGCGCCGCGGAGTGAAAGACGTTGGCCGTGTCCGTGAAAGCGGGTCGCACACGCACCCATGGATCTGCAAGTTGACCACCATCCGAGTTCCCTTCATCGGCGCCCTCACGATGGAGCAAAAGACCATCTGCAATCCAGTTAGTCGGAAGTTCCCCAGGCACGGAAATCGTCGTGTGGTATCCATAAATATCCGTCCCGCTCGGATTCGATGACTGACTATGGCAAATCAGATAGACCATGTTGCCGTCAAACAACAACATCGGCCCGCCGACCATCCCGTTCGCGCCGGTCAGTACCGGCTGCGAGGATCTCCCTCCCCAATTCAATCCGCCATCAGATGAAGTAGCGTTGCCCACCGCCCACGAAGTGCCCGCGCCGCCAACCGCCTCGTACAGTATGTTGAGCGTATCGCCAGCACCGGGCCAAACGAAGCTGTTAGCGACCAAGCTGGAGTCCCACTGTCCGCCTGGACCTTGTGGCAATGCTCGGGACTTGAGTAGCACCCAGCCGTGCAGACCATCAGCAGAATCGAATAGGTCCAAAGCAGCGGTGCCGCCCATTGCCAAGATTCTGTATCGGTCGTGCCATTTGAAAAGGAAAGGTTGGCTATGGTGATCGTCGGGCAGAATGGGCAGAGAGTACCTGACAATGACGCCCGCCTCTCGCGTTACCGGGTCGATTGGTGCCTCAGCATAACTGGACGTAACCACGTCATAGCCGCTGGTATGCACGAATCGCAGGCAAGGGCTGGGCACAAGAAAGCACACGATATCTTCCAGGCCCGTCGCCTCTTGAACGTTGCCATAGTCGAACGAGAAGCCCGCAGATATTACGGTGCCTTGCCGGTCCCATACCGGAGTTGGAACAACGGTTGGAGTAAGTACGCCTGTGCGCTTTTGAGCGGCAAACGGAATTGAAGTTGAGAGAAGTAAAAGCGTGAGTAGTGATACTACGATAAATTTACGAGCGTGATTCATTGTGTCTCCTTCTTCAACGCAGCCTTGATAATCGGCGACGCCTCAATCACTCGCCGCACAGCCGCTGCCAACGTGCACGGTACTTCCCGCGTCATGTTCTCCAGCACAGCCAGTATCTCAGGCCGCAAGGAGATATTTACTGGCACCAGCTTGCCCTCTAGTAATCGTCGTCTTCCCATGTCCAATATTATAGTCACAGAAAAAGAAATCATGCAATAGAAAAATTAAAGTATTTACTTTATTGCTCGCGTGGTGTATAAAGGACAGTCGAGGTTAAGGTGCAAGGCGGCCAGTGGCTTTCCACGTTGAACGGTTACTAAAGGCAGGACATTGAATGCTGAATCGAGAAGAACAAGATAGGTTGATCGAGTGGTTGCGCATGGCGTCTCCATCAGCTTTACGTGCGGTGTTTCAGGACCGAGAGTTTCGCCACACAGCGAATGATGTCTTCAACGCTTGGCGGATGCGAACGCAGATCCGGCAGCTACGTGAGGCGCAAGGGTGGACTCAGACCGATCTTGGCGCGGCGACAGGCATGACGCAATCTGCAATAGCACGGCTGGAAAACATGTACGCTCCGGTTGATGTGCAGATTAGAACCTTGCAACGAATCGCTAAAGCATTGGATGTGCGTTTGAAGATCGGCTTTCTTGGCTGGCTTTCTCTTATTGCCGACATCTTCAATATGAGTTGCCGAATACGCCCTACAACTTTTACGGAGGAGTTCGGTAAGCACTCTAGCGGAAGTTTCCGCCTAACCTGAATTCTGAATCTCTGTTGATTGAGGACCAACACCAATGAGTTTGTCTAAACCAAACGAGGTAGCCACAATGAATTACACAATGCTCAGCAAGGACACGAGCCCCATTTGCCAAATCGTGATTAACGCCAACTATCAACTTGCCCTAACAGAGTGGATGAGAATGGCGAGATGGCTGCTGTACCGTGGTTTGAGGTTTGGAAGGGTGACGCGCTCTATGCTCGCATCAACGCAAAGTACGTGTCGGAGGTGTGAATGAAGCGTTCACGCTTCCCATTCAACCGCGCAGATATTACCCACGACATATCACATAGCAATTGTCCTTCCGGTTTCCACCCATGTCGTTCCGTCCTTACATCGGAAGCTAACGGAAAACACTTTTCCGGTAGTAGTACCCGTGGCCAACGTGCCCTGAGACTTGGCATTGGTTCCGAACGTGATAACAAATGAAGACACGCCAGATGTCGTGAAAATAAAAGTAGTAACCTCGCCTGCAACTCCACCAGTGAAATTCAGTGTCATCGCCCCTGTTGGCGTGCAAGTGATAACAGCCGTGACCATCGACACACTGACGGTGCCTGACGTTCCACTTGTTGCCGCGCTGCCCGAGTTACCCCCAAGCGCAAAGGGAAGGACGTTGACCACCTTGGAAGTTAAGTCAATCGAGCCTGCGAGCTGTGCGTTGGTGACTGTGCCGCCCAGGAGCGACGTGGGGATAACTCCAGCCGATAGTGTGCCCACACTGGTCAACGACGATGCCGTGACACCTGCTGCCAGCGTATTGCCTGACAAGGTTCCCGCCGCTGCTGTTACCGTGATAGGCGCAGAGCCATCGAAGTTTACCCCGTTGATTGCGCGTGCGGTTTGCAGGACAGTGGCCGATCCACTATTACCGCTGATAGTCGTGATCGAAACGTTGCTGGAGAGCGGTTGAGCGTTGACCGTAATCGTTGAGTTGGCCGGCGTGAATCCCAGCGCTGCCTGTTTTCCGTTGAACGCAGTCCAGTCAGCAGTGCTCAAACATCCTGCCTGCGATCCGGATGCTGTGAGACATGAGATTGCATTGACACTGCGAGACAGTGCTCCACTGAACGACAAGATAGAGTCTTTCAGGTTGAGCGCCGTTTGCCCTGCTGTGCTGATCGGTTTGTTAGCGTCGCTGGTATTGTCAGCATTGGCCAGCCCTACGTCGCTCTTGGTGCAAATCACATCCGCAGATAAAGGATCGCCACAGACAAGCCGCGTAGTCGGTACTCCGCCGCCCGTTGCAGGCACGTAGCCGGAGGGTATCTGACCGCCACTACTCAGGCCCGGCGCAACATCCTTCCAACAGCCGCAGCCTACGCCATCCCACCACGTCCAGTGCTCTGAACCGGCATCGTTAACAAAATAGATGCCGCCTGTTGCTGGTCGATTCGCTAGCGGACCAATGGATACCCCGAGTCCACTCAATGCCTGTCCAAATGCAGGGACAGCCAATAGTCCACAAAGTACAAACGCTCTCAATAGATGTCTCATAATCAATATGCCGTGCAAGCGTATCTGAGGACATCGCCGGTAACAGTTGTTCCGGTAAATGTGGCGGTTGTTGTGCTGCTACCTGTTTGAGTAATTAAGTTTGCCGTGGTTGCGTTCGAGATTGCGCATGACCATCCAGTCGGCGCTGTGTATCCGCTAAACGTTAAGACTGACACACATGCGCCAGTCGTCCCACTCGTAATGAATCCAGCCGAATTTTTACTACCAGTCCCGATAGTTCCGCATGTAGCCACGGAAGGTATTGAGCCACCACCAACAACCGCATTGGTCTGTAGTCCACCATTCGCCGTTGCGCCAGTGGTGCCGATCCCGACCACTCCAGCGGCGGCACGAAAGATCGTCGTATCGACGGTGCCATTTGGATCACCTGAGGCGCTGGTAAAGTTATAACGACCTACTGACCCTGCTGTGAATTGTCCATCACTAAGTATGGCCCCGCCTTCGACATTAGTCGCCGTTAACTTACCGCTGAAATCAATCCGTGCCTTACTGGAGCTGTTGACTTGGAGATCAAGTAAATTGCCGCTTGCTTTAGTTGTGGGATTGACAAGCAGATCGGTTACAGCGGAGGTTGTGTTACCGACAGAGATCGTGACACCCGCCACACCTTTCGGCACAAGCGCAATCGGAGCGGTAGCCCCACTGCTCAGTCCCGTAAAAGTGACACCACCTCCCGCCGCGCCGCCTGTAATCGAAACGCCGTCTGCCTGTGATGCTGTGCTATTCACGACGCGCAGAACTGGGTTAGTGCCACCGTTCGGGCCTGACTCGAACGCCGTCGCTGAGGTGCTGGTCTGGGTAATCGTACTGGAGTTTGTTTGAGCGCCAGCCACAGCAAGGGCGCCCGCATTGCTCACCGTCAACTGATTCGACGTGCCAAACTTTGCTGAGTCTGCGCCTAGCGCCCACTTATTTGTAAGCGTGACGTTTGTACCCGCAATAGGATCTTTGTTGTATTGGGTGAAGTAGTTTGTGAAGATCACGCCAGCATTTGTTGCTGCTATCGTATTGCCGCCCAAAACATCGGTGTATGCAGTTGCGGTTGTACCCGTTGCTGCTGTGGTGTCTGTGAGTGTACCGGGAGTGCCCTTAATACGAACGCCGCTTGTGGTCCATGTTGGGGCAGAAATGTTGCCTGAGATAATGATTGCAGCGCCTGAGTGAGTGACATCGCCATTCACGGTGAAGGCTGGTAGCGTGCCTGCCGATGATGGTGACCCCAATGCGCCACCGTTGATCACTGGCGCCCCGGCCGTACCTACGTTGACGCCAAGAGCGGTCGCGACGCCCGTCCCTGGTGTCAGACTTCCAAACGCCCCTGCGTTATTTGTTTGAATATCCCCTGACGATCCAGCCGGAGAGGTCGTCGCGATGTATGTCACATTCCAACTTGCCGCCGTGGTTCCAGTTAGAAGTTTGCATGTGAAGGTTGCCCGTGTCCCGGCCGCCATCGTCTGCACCAAGTTTCCGCCCGACGAGTTGACGGTCAGAGCACCTGATGAATCGTTCTGAACAATGAAGCTAAAACCTGTCTGTGGAAGTGTCGAAACAACGGGCAAGACAATCGTTTGAGTGGTCGAGCCTGTGAATACCTGAACGCCCTTAGACGCCACTGTTAACGTTGTACTACCAGCCGCGGTGGCTTGAGTAGCAAAGCCGGGAACGAGGTTAGATCCAATAACATTGGCGTTATCGTCAACAAGAGCCCCCGAGGATTGAAGTGTTGCGCCGCCCGTGCCGTCCGCCCGAAGAACGGCGTTGTCTGTTGAGCCTGGTGACCCCCCTACTGGAGTTCCCCCTGAAACAACCTTGGTCCAGGTATTAGGTGAAGCCGTACACTGCCACTCCGAGTGATCGGTTGTGTTGATGTAGATTGAGGTCCAAGGCGGACCAACAGTACAAGACACTACTCCATTAGGACTCCCGGCGCCGCTTTGTTCGCGCCGTGCGTTTATGGGGGTGAACTGAGAATATCCTTCCAACGCGCAAAGAAGAATAAATGCTGTGATTGCTAGTAATCGTTTCATGGATTCCCTCGGTTAATTAATCCGGCAATATGAACCACGACGCACGGTAACCTGGTCCGCGCCGGTAGCGGTTTTCACTTGAATCTGAATTGCGCTGGATGACGCATTCGATGGTTGCTCGATAAGTCCATAGAGTTCGACATTGTAGTTAGCATCAATGGCTGCGGGGGTGGCGCTTACGATTGTCGTCGCAGTTGTAGTTGTGAGCGTGGGCAGATTCGCCAACGCCATCGTGCTTGCGGTAGTCGTCCGCCCCTGCATTCCGCTGGCAAAGATGTTTGTTGGCGCTACGGTTACATCCTGAATACCAAAGGACACCACATCGTTCGCGGTGCCCTGTGAATAAATCAGATGACACTGGAAGGGTATGTTCATCGCCGTGTTGGCGGGCACGGTCCATGTCAAGCCAGTGATCAACTGGAAGTTAGTGTTCACTGCCGTAGTGAAGTCAGCCGTGACGAAGAAGTATTGGGCGATGCCATTGTTCAGATACGCAGTAGTGGCGTTGAAATTGGGCGCGTTGGCTGTGCCAATGAACGTTGGCGACCCTGCTAGAACGAGATTGCCTGTGCCCGTTCGGTTAGTTGTGGTGAGCGCTGTGCCACCGTTAATTGCTAGGGATGTATTTGCGGTCAGTGTTGTAAAGGTTCCCGCTCCCGGCGTGTTCCCTCCGAATGTCCCTGGCGATGCGAAGCCAAAACTCTTAGACGTACTCCACCAGCAAATATCACCCCCTGTGCGCGTTGTGGTAAAAGTAGCAAAGCCCACACTGCCACCAGGAATTACCGTAGCGACACCATCTGGATTTGCACCGCAAGCTCCATTGGCAACTTGCACGATTGTCACCGTGTTGGCGCTTGTGTCAGTCTTTTTGACTGTGATTATTTGCCCAGCAGCGACACGATTAGTTGGAGGGCTATACGCAGAGAGCGTGATGATAATATTGCCAGCGGTCGCGTCTGCAAAGATCGTTTGCTGCCCGGTATTGGTTGTGGTGTAGTCGCTGCTGACACTGACAACGGATTGGTCGGACACGGCAGGCATCCGGTTGTAGCCTGGAACCGTAATACTGACCGTGCGCCAATCAATCGATCCTGTACCGACGATATTGGCGTACTCAGTTTCTGTCCAAACAACAGTGCCATCGGCAACCGTTCCTGTGTCAGGCCAGATCGGGGGAGCGCCCGCTGATGTTCCTGCTGTAGTTACACGATAGAGTTTGCTACCGAGAGTAACGCTTGTTTGGATGCTCACCTGATTCAACGTGAAAGCAGCAGCCGCAGACCATGCAACTGTACTACCGCCCCGTTGTGAAAGCCCCCGAATAATCAGAGGCATTCCGGTTCCGCCTTTGAAGTGAACCAACGACTCCGAGTCCGAAGCGTCATCGACAACTACCTGACCCACGTTGCCAAATGAGGTGTCAATGTCCGCGCCACCAGATGAGATTTGCGCATAGCCCCGCGTGCTCTGAAAGGCCACTCGATAAAAAGAGAAGGAAGCGTCTTCTAACAGAAATCCGGTGTTGAAATCTTGTAGGTTACCCCCGAGCCACAGATTGTTGAGAGCGTTAGTACCTCTGCCCAATACGACAGTATCAGCCGATTGCACGTGGTTATCAATGAACGTGTTTTCGCTGCACTGCGCACTGGCTGATCCAAGACGACAGAGAGCCATCGCAACAGCGCCTTCATCACCGTTGACGAGTAAGTCCTTAAAGGTGTTGCCCTGCACTGTGCGAGTTGTATATGGATGCCCAGGCACAACACCATCAATATCGAGTGTTGGCGTCGCCGTGGCTGTCAGAGAGTCAAACTCAATGCCTTCTATTCGAGAATACCAAAGGCCATCAAAGGCAAGGACTGTCGTGTTGCCTCGAAGTTTCGTAGCCGTCCGCCCAGCTCCGTACATCCAGATTCCGCTAGCGTTTCTGACGGTCCAAATGTCTGCACCAAACTGATAAATCCCGCCCGGTAAATAAAGAGGCTTGTTCAAATAAGCATTGGTGTATCCGTGCTCCCCTGCTGTGCCGATAGCATAGGCGATACAGTCGAACGATTGAGGCGGCTGAGGAGTTCCTCCACAAGTAGAGAGACACACATCCGTTGAGCAGTGGAAGTCTGAGGGGAGCGCGATACTCAACGTGATCGTCGTAGCTGTATTGCCGGCGATTGGCTCTTGGGCAATGAACCCATTGTAGTAGCGAAGGAAGAGCGTCTTACCCGCAAGGGCGTTAACTCCGTAAGCCGCGCCGGGATCTACAATCACAGTCGTGGTAGAAGTCTTGTCGAGGATGATGTAACTGCCTGCTACCAAGTCCGCGCCAAAAGCAGCATTGCTCGCCGCCTTGACTGCCGCGTAATCAATCTGCTGGCTTAAGGATGTAACGAAGTTGTACGCGCCATTGAATGCAGACTGAGCTGCCGCAAGTGAGCCATAGCGTGAACTGAGCAAGTGGCTAGAGCCATCATGAATCGCCCCATAATCATCAGGACACACAACACCTGTTGGACAGTTTCCTGCCGCTGAGGTTGCGCTACCAACTACGCCATACCAGTTAGTTCCGTCATTGGAAAGGCCCGAGACACCAGACCCGCTCGTGAGCGATAAAGTGGTCGCACCGTTGATCGTAGAGGTCGCTGGCGTGATCGTAACAGTGCCGCCACCGATAACGCTTGCATCAACCCAGTAGCCAGTAGTGAACGAGCCCGTGCCTGCTTGTGGTAGCGTGACCGCCACTGCTCCAGCGTTGCTAAACACCAACTGCTTTCCCGCGTCTGCCGCAAGCACCGTGTAGGTAGGAGTGACGACCAATTTGGCTACGCGCGTAACGTTGCCGCCGGCGACCGTAGAGGTTGAGCTAAGACCCGTATTGACCGCACTAATGGTCCACGGCGTTGTGATTCCTGTGCCTGAAAATCTCACGTCAAAAATTCCGGCGGTCAGATACGCTGACCAACTCGCGTCAGAACTGGAAGCGGTAAAAGGATTGGCTTGCGAGGTGCAGTTCGTGAGGTTATCCGAGCATAAAGATGCAAGGGTAGTTGTGCCCGTTAGATAGATCGTAACGGTCGCGCCGGGATAGCTCTGTACGGATTTTGTCGTTGAGGTCAGACCTGAAGTTACGATCTGCTTATTTCCTCGCTCCACTATTCCCTGTAGTTTCACTCGGTTCTGAGCCAACGCTGCCGAGCCAGATGCCAAGAGCAACAAGATCAGAAAGATAGTTCGTTTCATAATTTTCTCAGGGAGCCATTGGCACCACGCTCGGTGCTGTAGTTGGAACAGGCACAACCGCGCCGCCGTCGCCCAATGCCTTATTCAGTCTCTCACGCCGCTGGTCTTTCTGTGCTGCGGTTCCGCGCCAGTTTAGCGGGAACTGTGCATGGGTTAACTTGGCGCGGCGCAGCACGGTCCTTAGATCATTCAACTGGTCTGCTGTCATAGATGACGACCTCTGATCGTAATAATCCAGTAGTCCGTCAAGTTGGTCCGCGCGCAACATGTTTTCCATCCGAGCGCGAAACGCAGTTATCTTACCACTCTTCTCCAATCGTTTGATATCAGCATCATTCAGAACGCCATCCTGTTTTGCTTTCTGAATCTCTTCCGCCGATGATTCTCCCGCTCGCTCCTTTTGGACGATTGACCGGCCCGCATCCCGGCGATTACGTTTTTCCAAGTCAGCATCATTCATGGGCAATGTTTCACGAAGGACAGGTACTCCCATTTCTAGTGCCTGAATAAAGCCCTTTGCCTTGCGCTTCCTGTCTCCCGTTTCTTCGTGATCGGTGGCTCTCGCCAACTCCTGCATGATCTGAGGCTCAACACGAGTCGCCAGCCACTTGCCTGCCTGGGTAGACGCTGCGTCACGATCTCGCATTGAATTAACAGCATCCACGTATTCATTCAGAAACGGGACTTGCTTTATCACGCCCTTGACACCTTGCACCACCCCGGTCTCCGCGCGTTCCAATGTCGAGTCGCCTTTGTCCTTAGCAACTTGGCTCTGGATCTCCCGCTTTACGGTTGAGATAAAGTTAGCGAGATCGTTTGGCGCACTGTGAAGTAAAAAATGCGGAATGGTCACTGGCCCGAGTTTTAGATCACCGGGTTTCACTTCTTTCTTGTCACCCGCGCCACCGTAGAATCCTCCCAAAGCAATCGCCCCGGCGCCTGCCGGTAAAACGCCGCCGAGCGTCATGTAGATCAGGCCAACCGATCCGCGCTTAATCAGGCGGATAGTCTTGTCTGATTCTTCAGGAGAGAGATGCTTCATTAAACCAGGGTTACGTCTTTCCAGTTCCGCGACCGTGGCGTCAATCGTCCCATTCATGTAGTTTTCAGAAGTATCCGCAACGGCCTTTCTGAGAGCGTCTCGTAGTTGAAGTTCGCTTCTTACTCCACGCGCAATGCCCCTTGGCAGACCTAGGCCAAACTCGCCAATCAAGTGCGAGAATACATAGTTCGAAGGAACACGTTCAATAGGAACCACGATACGGCTAATCGCCTGTCCATCGCCGCCGGGCTTGCCAAACGTTCGCCTCACGGCCTGCATCGCCTTGCTGAAGGGATTGTCACCCAACATCATGATTTCTTTGGCGTGCTTGTAGGCTGACTCTCCAGCGGCCTGCTGCACGTCTGGATTATCACGAGCGCCTGGCGTGATTCTTTCCGCACGTTGCAGGTAGAGTTCTTTGGCGCGGGCATACTCACCTGATCCAAGAATGTTCTTCTCCGCCATGTGTACCCGTCCCGGTGTCGAGAGCAGGTTGCCGAGCTTTGTTGGGATGGACGGATAGTGATCGCCATGCTCAAGCGTCATCGCCGTTTCGCCTGTGCGAAGTGCGCGCGGAATTTCTTTGACGCCACTTACAACACCGCCCGCGAAGGCCGCTTCAGATGCCGCGTTGAGTCTCTGGCCATGACGTGGGGCTAATGCCGCAGTACGGGGCAATGCCTGTCGTGCGACTTCACCCGCAGGCTCTCCCAGATACTGCTGTACGGCGCTCTGGCCTATCGCTGAGCCAATCTTGCCGATTGTACGGGTGCCGGTCAGAACGCCAGCCCTGACGCCCGCGGCGGTGTAAGCAAGTCCCTTCTGGGCTACGTTCTTGTTCCGCCAGTCGATAATCTCCCCAAGTTGGTCGATGTTGGTTTGCAGAACTTGCGCATTGCGTTTGGCAACCTTCAATTCATCCGTTTCAGGGGTAGGGGCCTTCACGGCCTTTGCCGGCCGCTGCTCAGTTTTGCGCATTTCGTCCAGAGTGGCTTGTAGCTGGGCGACTTTCTTTTGTGCCTGCTCCGCCTGAGCTCGCTGCGCATTCAGAACACGTCGGGCTTCAATCTCGAAGTCTCTCCAACTACCGCTCGCTCCGTAAAAGCCCGCATTGGGTTCAGGCTCTTCACTTCTCGTTGTAAACGGTTTCCCGGTCGCGCCCAGAGTAACTTCAGGCTTAGCTTGGCGAGCCGCCTCCGCCTGCACATCGTTACTGATCTTCTTGAGAATAAGACGCTCGTTTTCCATTGCACCGAGCTCAGGAGTCCAAATAGACCGAGCGCCTTCTGGGGTCTCAGGGAGAACTTGCCCTGAACTAATATTTGCTCGCTCACTGGCAATGGATGCACCCAACACTGACTTACGTCGGGCCTCGGCAAGTTTACGTTCTGCCTCGCTAATCTCCTGCGACCATACTGACTGCGCCCCTTCATTAGCCTCTGGCTTTGCTTTCCCTGACACCAGATCAGCTATCCGCTGATCGATAGCAGCCAGACGCTTCGCAATGGCCTCTTGTCGCGCTTTCTCCTGAGCGGCAGGCTGAGCAGCGGCTTCCTCTCGGGCCTTTCGTGCCTGCTCGGTACGGATCGTGGCAATTTCCTTATTAAGTGCGATTCGCTCGCTTTCCAGTCTGCCAACTTCGGGCGACCACGGCTGTTTTGCGCCCTCCTTTAATTCCGGCGACACCTTGCCCGATGCAGCCTTAGCTCTGCCTTCAGTTATGAGCTTACTGAGTTGAGACACACGGCGATCAATCATCTTTTGATCGGCTTCGGGATCGTTCAGTAATGCAACCACTTTCTCGAGCGCCGCGTTCTCTGCTTTGAGTTGATTCAACTCTGCGTTAGGAATTAACTGTTGACGGCCATTGACTTCTTTTCTGCCGCTGGCGATCCATGAGCGCAACTGTTCGCCGCGGTTTCGTGCTGTCGTTATGGCTTTATCAAGCGGGGTGGCCTGCTGGGTCTTGGGATCGTAAGGCTTGTCAGTCAGCTTCGCTCCGAACTCACGCATGGCTTCTTGCAGTTCGCGGGTTGCTCGGCGCTCATCCTCTGTAGGTTTATCACGCTGCTGCCCGCGTTTTGCCGCTCGGATGTTCTTTTCCAGTATGTCGGCCTTTCCCGACGTGGCCGCCAGGATGGCCTTAATCTCATTCAGTTTCTTCTCTACAACATCACTCGTAGATGACTTCACTTTTCCATAACCGGAAATCAGATCGCTTACTTGCCGTTTGGTTAGATCGGTAACATCGCTGACGTGCTCGTGGATGGCATCAACCAAGTCACCAGCCTTTAATACGCCGCCTTCGATGAAGTTGCGCGCAAGTTGGCCGAGCAGTCGAGCCATCTCAATATCCCCGGCCTGTATGCCCACAGGCTGAACGGAGGCACCGTGAGTCTTTCGCCAGACTTGAGCCAATTGCTGTTTTAGATCGGCACGCTCAGTGAGTATCTCCTCTTGCTTGCGCGTCCGGCCCCGGCGTCTCACTTCCAGTCTTTGTTCACGAACAAATTTATCTGCATCAATCGCCGACTCTCTCGCCTGTTGACCACTTTCCAGTTCAGCGATTCGCTTATGCGCGCGCTCTAATTCGTCGGTGAAGCTGTCAACCAGTTCCTGGGTGTCTATGTCGAGGGCCTTCCCCCGATTCCGCGCCACATACTTCGCGGTCACTACTGCGCGCGAGTAGTCTCGATTGATAAGCTCACGGCGGATCGCCAGTCCCCGCCCTTGCTCACCGCCAGCAAGGTAAACAGCTCTGTCATTCATCCCCGAGGATGTTTCCAGTTGATGTACTTTGTCGAGCGCAGTGTTGATTTGCTCAGCATCCCCTGACTCGTTCGCTACCTCTAATGCTTTGGCCGCTGATTCCTTGGCGACGCTAATCCGCATCCGGTCGTACAGCAATGCCATTGACTCTTTAGTTGAAAGCGGGCGAGGCTCATCAGCAACCTGAATAGCGAGTACCCCCGGATCAATAGTTCCGTTACGCACTGCCTCAACGCCTTGATCGAAACTCTCGCCATGCGACCGACGTGCTTTAGCGAATTGTGGCAGGCCTGCCAGCTCGCGTTCGGCCTCTACGATTGCGTGCTTTATCCCAGTTGTGTTGGTACTCGGCTCGCCGGGGACTGTAGCGGCGCTTGCTGCCCCAGTCTCAGCGCTCTGATCTGGTCCAGGTACTTTTGAAGCTGCTTGATTACCTGTCTCTGTTGCTGGTCGGTTAGTTGTTTCCGTTGTGCCACTTGCTTTCTCCTGCGCTATTTGAGCCACAATGCCTTGAACACGTGTGCGGTTCTCTGGTGAAAATTCTGCGGTGGATTCTGCCAATCCTGCGAGATTACGATCTTCAATGTGCTGAACAATCTCCGCCGAGCGATCTGCTACATCAAGATCGTCTTTCTGTCCTGTCAACTGCGCCCACACCGATCTTAGGTGAGGCTCGATATCTTCGTGGAAGCGGCGCTTCATCTCTGCTGACCATTCGCTGAAGGTTTTCTTTCCTGATTGATAAACATCCCAGCCGTGGACTAAGAGATGGTCAATTAGAGGCTGAGTGTCGGGACCGCCACTACCGCGATATTCACCGCCTGCCTCTTTGAAGGCGGCACGTTGGGCTAAGCGGGACTGAGCTTTGGTGACTTGCTTTTCGACAAATCCAGGCTTAGATTCAACTGCTTTTTCAATAGCGGCAAGTTCGCGCTCAACAGCCTGCGATGCCTGCGTATGCTTCTCTTCGAGCGAAACCATCTCTGTGTCGATTTCGGCAGCACGCCGCGCGCCCTTTTGTGTCTTTCGTTTTAGTAGATCGGATTTATCAGAACGCAAATCGCTTATTTGCTCTGACAGTGAATCTCGTTCATCAACTGCTTTGCGATACCGCTCGGCAATCTTCAGTGTTTCCTTACTCGCCATCGCCCGACCGCGTTCAGTACGTGGCGTGCCAATACGTTTCATCTCTGCGGCTACGTCGTAACTCTCGCGCTTTAGGCGCGGCCTCCCGTAGTAACTCTGTTCATATTTAGTGTGATAGCCACGTGCTCGATCTTCCAACTCCCGAAGCAAGTCGTAGGTATCGGATGGCTTTTCACCTGGAGCAAGATTCGATTCTTCTTCCCTCATCTGGCGGCGAATTTCGGCAGCAGCAACTAACGGCTCGCCATACAACTCCATTGCCCGATCTGCTTGTGCGCTTGGCGTTCTTTCTGGGGCCTTAGTGCGGCCCGTCTGCGTGCCGCTAGAAACCGTTGCTCCCTTGGCTTTTGCCATCCCTTCGACTGGTTGGCCTGTCACTCGCTGATGAAGCCTGTTGGCCTGATCAAGAGTAGCAATCTTAAACTCACCGTCCCCCGGAACCTTGATCGTTATTGCCTCAACGGAGCCATGTTCAACATATCTTTCTGTCTCGCCCGCGATATAGTCGGCCTGTGCTTTCGTGAAACCCGCACGGTTTGTTTTCTCTGTCTTGTCCGTAGTCGCATTTATTCGTGGCGTTTCCTTTGTCACTTTCAGGGACGGCACCCTTGACTTAGGCTTAGTGACCGTATCCAGCGCCGCTCTAAGATCGTCAGGGTGAGTATTGTCCAGAATGCTTTCACGGGTCGTCTGCCGTGAGCGTAGTCCTAACTCAACCCCCAGTTGCGATAGCTGATTTTCGCTCAGTCTTTGAACACGCAACTTGTTCGCGTTAGTAATCTTGTCGAGGCGGTTACTTTCTTCTGGGGAGATAATTCCCGTCTGCTCCGGTGCGACCGTAGCCGCTGGCTCAACCTTGCGTTGCCCTGACGGTGGCTCAGATACGCTGCCTTGCGCCTTACTTGCATCTTCTATCCGCTTTCTTGCTTCTGTTACGTGTGCTGGTTCATCTGGTCGTGCTGGTGGAAGTTTTGCCGCTTGAACGTTGGCGGCTACAGACGAATCAGAAGTGGCATTTGGTTCTCCTTGTACCTCAGTAGATGGAGCAGTCTCTTTCATCTCTCCCTTGTCCGCGTACATCGCGCTATCAGCCGTTGTGCTATCCGCCCCAACACCACCCGCGACCGACCCTTTAAGCTCCCCACGCTCGAACTCAGCCATCCGCGATTTCACCGCCGCCACTAACTCGGCGCCCTTGCCTTTCGGTGCATCAACGGCAATCTCGTCACCGCCCGACCGGTACGTTTGCCGGCTACTAATCCCCAGTCGTTCGGCCTCTTCCCTGACGACCTTCCCGAAATACTCGATGTACTCATCGCCCGTCGCGTGTCCCAGACGATCATTCATCGTTTTCAAATCATTCGCGTCCAGGATGACAACCTCACGCGCTGGATCGCTGTCCACACGTGCCTGTGCTTGTTTCCATTGGCTCTGAGACTGCAAGCCCGTCAACTGGTCCGTCTCTGCGGCCATGCGGCGTTCACCCTGCTCGCCGACCGCTTGACTTAGCACCTGCTCTTCCGGTGTGGCTACTCGTGTCCCTCTCCGCTCAATCCCTCCCGGCCCTTGACCTTCAATCGACCGCTGCTCTTTGAACCCCGGCGCGGACTCGCCTGTGGGTTCTCGGTTCTGAGACACGCTATGGTGAAGCTTGTCAAACTCTTCCTTGATCGCCGCTCGGTCCTCACCGGCCTGTAACGCAACCTGTGTTTCATCCAGCACTGTAGCCCCTGTGGCTGTTCGTTCTGGCAGTGTAATGTTCAGCCCTCTCGCTAAACGCTTGGCGGCTTCTGGGACCGTGCCAGAAAGATGAAACAGGGTATTGGTCAGCGCGGCCCTGGCCGCGTCATCATTACTTGCTCCGCCAGCCTTTTCAACCGCGAATGTTCCAGTGGCAATAGTCGCGCTACTCTTGGCCAAATCGGCCACTCGTTGAGATAGTGCTTTGGTCGCTGCCTCACCTTCTGACTCCACAAATGGGGCAAACTTGAATACCCCTCCGATGGCCGCGCCTTTGACGGTCTGCCCGAACACCTGTTCCAGACTTTCATTGCGACCGAGAGACTCCAGACCGCCCAATGACGCGAATCCGGCGACAGGGCCACCAAGTGCGTTAGCTAAAGCCGCAGTGGCAACGCCGCCAACTGTCTCTGCGCCAAACTGCGTTACCTCGCGGAATCTTGAGGGCGCTAATTCTTGTCTCGCTCGCTCGGTCCCCATATCTGCGGCCAGCGCATGACGGCGGAGTGTGTCAGCCAAGATCCGGCTGCCGATGCCCACTGGCGATACACCGCCTGTCGCTGCACTTGGCAAACTAACAATCGCTGCCAGCAGGCGCATGAAATTATTGCCAAAGTGATCCAGTCCAATGCTTACACCTTGGAGTGCTGAGGGGTCCGACTTGGTACTGTTATAAGCACTCTGTTCCATGTCCCGATCGCTAGAGGTGAAGTCACGTTGTAGCCGCTCATTCTCAATCTGACGATCCTTTTCGATCTTCACTCTCCTTTCAACTTCATCGGCGATTGCTGTAGGGGAATCTGCTGCCTGGCTAACCGAGAATCCCATGCGACCTTGATCTCCTGCTTGACCCTGCTGTAACTGTTTGCGCTCGGCCATTACTTGATCGCGGACCTGCGCACGCAGCATATCTTCCGACTGTCGCTTCACAACGACTGCCTTTGGCCCCGTTTTTAATGGCCCGAGATTTCTCGCCAACTGCGCCGCGCCTGATAGATTCACCGCATGATCAATCTTTGGCAGGCCAGCCAGATCACGCATGTGATTTTGATAACTGAGCGGTGGGGGTAAGATTTCTTGTCTTGCTGCTCGTTTTCTTGCGTCCTCAGCCACGGCTTGCTGAACTACCATCAATGCTTTCTTTCGAACTGCGGGATTCCAGTTGTGTACTTCGGAAGGATCAGCACCCAGATGCCATGCAACGTCATAGCCTGTGAGCGGCGGCAGTGGCACCGTGGATCCGGCTGGTTTCTGGACAAACAACGCCTTTTCTGCTGCGGACAGGTCGAACGCAGGAGTTCCTGGTTCTTGAGGCACCGTAGATACTGGCTGCCCACTCGCCACGCTCATGATATCGGCGTAGGGGTCGCCGGAAGGTGTAGGGGATGGTGCTGGCTGACCGCTGGCGGCCTTGACTACATCGGCATACGGGTCTTGATCGCCCTGAGTCGCTTTCACGTATTCCACCGCAGTCATGTTTCCGTCTGAGATGTTTGGAATGCGTCCAGTACGCTCATAGTGATTGCGGGCGCCGGGTCCACCGAAATAGTGCAGCCGTCTTCCAACTGGATCACTCCCGCCTTCATTGAAATAGGACAACCCCGCTGCCATATTTTGAGAGGGATCTAAAAGATCGTACTTTTGTCCGCCAATGGTGCGATATCTCCCACCAGGAACGTCGGGCATAACCTGGCCAAAGCCCCGAGCGCCCTTGGGACTATTCCCAACGTTGATGTTCTGACCTGACTCGACTTTGGTTAGCTTGAGATAGTCTTCCGCGATTGCCGGAGCGATACCGTGGCTCTGAGCGATAGAGAGCACACGAGAGGCGGTATCTCCAATGGCCACAGCCAAGATGTTGGCGTAAGGATCAGGCATCTCATTGGAATCCGTAATGCTTCTTGATGTTGTTCACTTCATCTGGAGTTGGGTCACGTTTAGCCTGCGACTTGAATGCGTCAATAGCACCTTGCAACGTAGGAGTCGCGCCAGATGGACCACGTGGAACACTGGCAACCCGCCGACCTTTGATCTGCTCACGCAACGTTACCATCGCCGCTTTGTGATCCTCTACGCCTTTTTGCAGTTCAGCGATCCGAGCATCGTACGTTGCGTCATAGTTCGGTTGGCCGGGTTGTCTAGTCCCAGTGCTGGAACCATTAGCATTGCTGCGAAGAGTTTGCTGCTTAATCAACTCCGACTCAAGTTTAGACATCGAGCTAGAGAGATCCTTTCCGCCCTCGACGTTGAACTGTTTAATCTCATTAGGGCTCAAGCCACCTACAGCGGGACCGCCAACTACGTTATCTAGTCTGTCGCGGTGAATATCGCCAGACCTCCAGTGAGCGACTTCTGCGCGATCGCGTGCGGCGCGAGCAAGATGCTGTCCGAGAATCGCCTCCATGTTGGCTGACATGACTTCCCCCGCCTTCTGTTTGGCCTCGTCCGGGTCCATGCCTTTCCCACGATAATCCAACTCTAACGCAAGTCTCTGCTTGTCTGCATTCGCCGCCGCTTGGGAATCATAGCCACCCAGAGCCTTTTTCTTTTGAGCGTAGGTTTCATCGACAACTTTGAGACGGCCAACATTACGTGCCTCGATTCTCGCCAATTCGTCTTTCTGCCCTTGTAGTTGCTTCGCCGTTGCCCGGTCTCCCGCATCGTTCGCCAACTCCTGTTGTCGATCAAGCATCGCCTGCTGCTTTTGAATGTAAGACCGATTCTCTCGGTAGTCTTTCACTTCCCCTTGTGTCATATCACCATAGGCTTTAGTCGGCTGAAACATCATTGGCGCGGGCGGAACTACCGCGAGCGAGGGAGTGGTCGTCGTCACTGGGGCGACTGGCGCAGGCGGCGTGTAACCAGGTGTGGTTACAGGATGATAGACAGGCTGATCAGATGATGTATCAACTGTCGGCACGGTAGATGCCGAACTAGCCGCAAGTCGATTCACTCTGCTTTGTGTGGTTTCCTGCTCAGGCCCGCTTGGTACTTGACCGTGATGCTGAATCGCCTCACGCATTCGCTGCGTAACCTGTTGGAACTCTTTGGGCGCTTTCAGCAGCTTGCCCTGCATGTCAATAATGTCGGGAATAGAGCCCTCTGGAGTGTCAGGGTGATCCATCAGGGCGTGAAGTGCGGCCAATTGATAAGCGAGATCCTTATCCTTCGTTGCCTGCTCTTCCTGACGCTGTTCGGCCAACCCACCGAAGTAGGTTTTAGAAATGCGGTTCCCGAGCGATGCTATCTCTCCTGCCATAACCACCTACGCAAAAGTGGGATGCTCCGGGTCATACATTCTCAGACGCAGCGGGGAATCAGTGCCGGACTTCGCGTTTGCGTTGCCGCTCTGCTTCCACCATCCTTTATCGCCGCCCAACTTCCCTAGTGCCAAAAGTCCGTTGCCAATGCTATCACCAACCCCACCCCACGCTTCGGCTACCTGCGCGTTGGCTCCGAGTTGGATCTGATTTGCATTGTTCTGCCCGCTGATCGCGCTACTGCCGGCATTGATCCCTGCGCTCTGTTCGCCAAGCCCGAGGTTTGCGAGTATCTGCCCTATGCTAGTTGCTTTATCTGCCGCTATCGGCCTGAGCGCCAACAGCCCCGTATTCAACGCGGTCGTGGTCTCCAAGGGTTGATTGCCCAGCATCAAGGCACGACGACCGCCACGTGGCGCAAACTCTGCCTGAGTACGATTCGCCGCGGCTGTCTGTCCTGCTAACTGATCTGCCGATGGGCCGGCCACACTCATCGCCGCATTGCGATCACCTGAGAAAATCTTATTCCAAAATGCGAGCGGGCCACCCAATGTTTCACGCGCTTTGGGAATGTCAATCTTCGCTTGGTCGAGCGACCATTTCGACGCCTCAGACTGCGCCTGGATGAGCGGGTCGATCTTCGCCTGCTGCGCTTTAGCGGCCTGCGACGCTTTGTGTGCGCCGATGGCCCCAATCGCGGCCCCAATTCCTGCTACGGCGAGGGGGATAAAAGGCATAATCTACTCTCCGACCAACTGCTTCACCCACATGGATACTTCTTTGTGCTCATAACCCAGACGGGCCATGTATGCCCCGATTTCTGGTTGCTGATCCTGGATAAAAGCAACCGCGTGGGTTTTACCTTCTCTGATGAAAACGTCTTCGACTTTCTTCAGTAATCGATACGCCAGCGTAGAGCCCCGCTTGTCTTCCCGAACCCACGTACCTTCAATCACGGGGTAGTTTAGAATTGACGCTGCGGGCAGAGCGCTTAAAGATGAACGTCCTACTATATCTCCATCTTGGGCCACAAAGATCACGAATGAATCTTCAGGCCATTCCATTTGGAGCGGATCGAGTTTTCGCGCCTCCAACCCGCCAACTTCAATGAACTCAATCAATGGTGTTTTCAGTTCGGCTGCCATAAACTCCTACGCCCAGAGACCGTGGCCAGTTGCGGCGCGTAGCCGAGCGAACGCTGTGTTGACTTGCGCCTTCATCTCGTTAGCCAGCGTAATTACAGACGGAAGATCGGTCGCGTCTGCTGATGCCACATCGGCGACCGCTGCCCCTTGTGCCCCAATCACTTTCACCCCGGCGACCTTATAGCTTGTTGCGACGTTGATTGTCGCTCCAAATGTGATAGCAATCGTGCCGCTGGAAGTGATTGGGCTACCCGCAACATTCAACCCGTTGCCTGCGTCTCCCGTAATCGAAACGTTGGTCACCGTACCGGAATTTGTTGGCAGGCCGACAACCAACGGATCAACTTGCTCAAGTCCTATCACCGCGCTCGACCGTCCGGCCACCAGCGCCAACACGTCCGATTGCTGCTTCGCGGTCAAGCCCCCACCATTGCCATTTGCCGCCGTCTGGGCCATCGCCGAGATCATCTGCTGGAGTTTCGTCAAACGCAGATCCATTTCGTCAATGGTGCGCCGGACCATCTCACGGCCCGTGTCGCCCTGAACCCATGAACTGAGATTGCGTTGAATCGTCATGCGTACAAAATGCTAAGTCTGACTGTTGTGTTGTCCACCGAAGATTGAATGTATCTCGTCTTCAGCGAGAAGGTGTTTGCCGTATTTTGAGGGATGTTATAATTATCTCCCTCAACCATTGGCGGATACTCAGGCTGACTAATGGCTGTTAACCCTGCATTGGCTTGCCCAATCAAAACAGACGCTCCCGCATTGGCAGCCACCTCTGCGGCCATAGGAACGTAGATGTTTCCACCGCGACAACTCTTGCCCGCATTTGGGTCTACGAGGATAAGCCTATCGTGCAAATTGTAAGAAATTGCGCTTGAAGGAAGTGTTATATCCATAGTTGATTCTCCGTTCTAAACCAGAGCTCCAGATTCTCTGCTGGGTCCGCCAAACGGAGTCAGCGATTGGTATGCTCCCGCGTCCCCAAATGCCTTTCCATATATCACGACATCTTTCTGGTAAATCCGCGCGCCATTTGCAGACTCGAATTTGAACTCAAACCACTTGCCCTTGATTGCCTTCAACGTAATGAATGTCTTTTGATATTCATCTGCCGTTCCGCCAGGGATCGTGTACTGCGTCGGCACACCGTCGATTGTCACGGTCATCGTGATGTCCGATGTTGAGCGATGCGGTATCTGCGCTCTCGCCACGTGACCAAACGCTGGCCACCCAAAGGTTGTCGGCTGCGTCTGCCAGAGTGTAGCACTCTCTGCGTCAGGTTCCGCAATAAAAGAGGGCTCTGCGTACAGAAGCCACTGATCATCGTCAATCGGCAAGAGTCTAGCCAGGTGCGTGATCGCAGCGGGCCACTCATACGGCTTAATCACCCGGCCGCTGTGCGTACACTCAATCGTGGCGATCAAGGCATCATCGTCCCCAAGCACTTGAAAGGACTTCGCAACCCCAAAGGTGTCCATATCCAAGAGCACTCCCTGCAACCAACACGAGCCCCCCTTCGCAGGGGCATACCAGTCTGTAATCCGACGAATGGCAATATCGCCGCGCGAAAGAAAACTAGGGCTCCACTCATGAAGAACAACGTTCCCTGACCACGTGAGGTCGATGGCGATATTTGTCGCCGTGATCCCGCGCCCTGCCACGATGTCGATCTTCTCGTAAGTGCGAGCGAGGTTGCTGATCACGTCCGTCGCAACCAGGTTCTGATAGTTTTCCGTGAAGACTTGGACAGTAAGATTGACTCCGTTGGTCAATGCATCAAGCTGGATATCTCCAAACTGTTTCTGTGTACGTGTCTCCCCGAAGTCTTCGCATCCGGTCATTATTTCTGACTGGTAAGGAAAGACGTTATCCGTATAGAGCGAGCCGTCGCTGAGATAGACTCTGCCGTCCTTGCCGCCAATCAGTTCTTGGTGAACCCCAACGGCCTGCCTGTGGTAATGAATCGAGCCTTCGAAGATGTACTTGTCGAGCGACTCCCACCCTTGCTTGATAGTGTCATACACCCATGTTTGATAAACACCGCCGGTATCCATGAACGACCACTTCACCTTGTTGTCGCCAAATTCAAGGTGCATTAGATCCGGCTTCGTAAAATCCGGCGGAAGGATTCCGTTGACAGTCACACCGTTCACGCCGTCATGCGGAAGCAGTGGCCCAAGATTGTCGGAGATGCGAACCACCTGGCCACCATTGGAAGCATAGATACCATCGTCAGCGATGAAGAAGATCATCGAGCCAGTACAGAGGCCGTGACGCGCATAAAGACCCTTAGTGTTTGTGATCTCTTTCGTGATGTAGGTTTGCACTGGGACACCATCAGCATTGAGATTGATATCGCGAACGATTTCAAAGACACGTTCGTTAGAAAACAAGAATGGCCGGGAATCCCAGATGATCCCATTCATCAAAGTTTCCGATCCACCAGTCACTTCCAGTTGGTTCTCAATCCGGGTGCGATCAGGATCGTTGCCCATCGTCCAATAGAGCACGCCCTGGCGCACACCAAAGAAAACGATATCTGTCTCCCCGCCGCCATAGGGACCAAAGACCGCATCAAGCGTCTGACCACCCAATACCGCGTCTGGGATGAAGAACGTTACGTCCGTCTGAGTACCGGCATTCTCGCTCAATGACAGTTGCTGATCACTCGTAGGGTTCGTGTAAAGATGGTAAGGAACGTTGTTGATAATGATCTCGGCGGACTGCACCGCGGCGATGTTGAACTTATCCCCAGTCTTCCATGTGACCTCAGTGCCTTTCACATCGCACGTGCCCGTTCGCGGAATGTCAACTACCGGGAATGGTTGAATGATCTGCTGCACATCCTCTCTGGTGATCGGATCTCCCCCAGCAGCAATCACATCATCGGGATAGTCGTCGTTGAATGTTCCAGAATTCGGGCCGGTGCCCACCGTACGAAAGACGTTGAGCGTTCCACCAATGCGTGCGTAGTCGATCTTGTCTACCTGGGGATCGGTGGATACTGCCGGCGTCAACACAATCCGGCTTCGGCTAATTTCAAAGCCTGAGCGATTAATCGGACTCCACGCTGAGGCGGCACCAGTCTGCGAACTTCGATAGCGATAAATCCAGTAATACGGGGAGGCTGCATTGTCTGTTGAGTTCGGCAACACAGAGTCTGGACCGTAACCGCCAATGATGTACCAGTCATCAGCCTGCACGGTAACGACAGCGGTGGCATTGATCGATATGCGAATCTTCGCAACGTCTTTCAGGCCACGCGAAACATCCGAGCCCACTCGTTGAAGCTGGCTGATCGGAAACGCTACCACACTCCACTGACTGGCGCCGGTAGCGGTTTGATCAATTCCTGTCCAGGGATCGGGGAGGAAGTCGCCTGTATCTGGAATGAGGACTTCGCCTGCGAACCCGCCGTGACTACTGTCAAAGTTGAGTTTGCCCGCGAGAATCTGACCGCGAATCTGATCCCTTTGAAGGATTCTTTGCTGAACGGTCAGTTGCGAGAGTGTCTGCTGCACCAACGGAGTCAGGTCAGAAGCGTTGATGGATTTGAAGTAGTAGTTCTTCGTGAAATCGTTGGTAGCCGCATCAACATCCAACTGGATCTGAATCTCAGTGATCAGACCGGGGTTGTCCGTCGTAAATTCAATAACCATCAAGTCGCTTGGCAGCACCGGTCGGGTACTGAACGTTGACAGATCTAGTGCGACCGTGCGGGTCAAAGTCGTAATCCCCGCCGCCGCCGTCACTTCCTTGATCATCTTCGTCGAGAGCGTTTCAGCCGCGGCGTGGTTCAACGTGAAATATGCCCGGAAGGACGCCAAGCCAGCCACGGCGTCGCCAGCGGCCCGCGTAGATGTGGTTGAACACCTGAACGAAGGGACTCCATCTGGACCGTAGGTGACTGATAGCACGCGAACGTTCTCCGCCGCGGCAATACGCAGCATTGAGTTCATCACCAGCTCCGCGGTCGGCGCCGCGAGCTGGATCGTGCATAGACCAGATGTTCCTGAATCGTACTTGATCGACCCAATGGTCGTGGTCGTTACTGCCTTATAGACCGTATCAACGATCACCGTCTCCACGTTGGCCGAGAGCGTCAGGTACATGCCCTCGCGAATCTCGCCGATGGCGGCTGGATTCACACAAGCCCACCCCGTAGATCCTACGTCAAACAGAATATAGGTGATTGCCACCGCCGCGACGCGATCTTCGTTTGTGAGAGCGCCGGCTGATGCGGCCCACCCACCAAAAGTTCCAGCCTCGAAGTCGTCGATTGTCTTGCTGATCGGGGCAGCCACCGCGATGCTCAATGGGACCACAGGCGGCGCGATGCCCCAGTTGTAACTCTTCGTCGCATCTCCGGCTGCTGAGGCTTTGGCCTTCAAGAGTTTTGCGGTGTCGTGAATATACATCCACGGTTGTGGTGACTGTTCTGGGCGATGAGGTATCCACGTCAGTTGTTTCCCCGAAAGACCAGAGGCGATTTCAGTGTAGGCGCCTGGAGTTGCAAGTCCTGCGTAGAGTTTCGTGCCCGCACCCGCAAAGACGGCGTACTGCTGAGTTGGCGTTGAGAGTGTTGGGCCAACATCATCGTTCAGTTCTTTGAGAGAGTGAACTGCCCCACCAGACATTGCCGTTGAGTTGACGACTGATGTACCAGGACGTGAATTTATGGTTCCATCGAGGTATCCGCGTAAATTGCGCGCAACCGAATAGAAGCCCTGATAGGTGCGTGCCTTCGCGAGCATCGGACTGTAAATCTCCTCGCCCAATAGATCGACAGGGCGAGAGAGACGAACGCCTTGAAGTCCGAAGTTTTTCGCACGTGATTCCCACTTTGCCATCTATGCCACCGCCTTTAGTCTTTGCACATCAAGATCCTGTTGCCCGGCTAATATGGGAAATGAATCGCTGGTTTCCTTCAACCTGGCGTTAGCCTCAGCAGCACTTTGAAAGACTCGTTTATACAGAGGCATGGCTGCTATGAGTTCCTGCCCACCCATTTTGAAACTCGCCTGGAATGCTACGAGATCATAAAGCGTATCGAGCCATTCGCGGCCCACTTGTAAAAAGTCTGAATCATTGATCGGGATGATTGCGTTTCTAACCACATCGAACGTGATCGAATGTTTTCCGTCTGGCACGTCAAGTGTGATCCCTGGCACTGGGTAGAGCGCCACTAAGTTTGGTCCCGCAAACGCCGGCGTATTTGGAGCAGCAAGATTGTTCGAGGAAGATCCGATGGCGTCTTGCCAGTTCGGCACGCCAGCATCTAAGTCAAACAGCGCACACGACTGGATAACCTGTCCGTTGATTTCTCCTCGCAAGACAGTGCTCATAATCTTTGCAAGCTGAATCCCTTCATCCCACCGTTGTTCTGCGAACTGGCTTCTATCGGGATCTCTCGCCTCCCCGTCCTGTCCTAGCAAATCAGCAATGGCCCCCCACTTAATCACCCAACCAAAGTCATTGAAGATGTTCAGCACGCCTTCGGTGGTCAAGGAGTTGACAGTGATCAGGTCGAGCATGCCAACATCATCTGGCGGAGGCAAAAGCTGCAAAACTTTGGCTGGGGTGACCGCGACCGTATACGCCCCCGGTCTGCCGATGCTTAGATTCCAGTCATTGAATTGAGAATCCGCCACATACTCGCTGGTGCGCCACAGAACGTTATGGGAGCCTTCCGGAGTAATCCAACCAGCCCGCCGCACATCAATCCATTCGGTAGGGATGTCAACACGACCGTTCCCAGAGGTCACGGAGACCTGGGACTGTGTGACAATCTGTCCAGTCTCATCGAGAAACCTGTTAACACGCCGATAGACTGCATTGAAGAGATCGGTCAAGGTAAACGTCTCAGTCCCTACCCAAACAGAACCGTCAACAACGCCACCTGCGTTCTCCATTAAGTGATACTGGATTCGTGTGACGATATCTTGAGCAGTGAGCGTGCGCTGTAAGACAAGTTCGGAGCCATCAGAGAGCAGCGGCGAAATATCGTAAAATGCTACATTGGGAGTTGTTGAGAAGGAGGCGCGGGTACGATTATTTAAGGTTGCTGTTTGCCAAATCTGCAAAGATTCGCGAATTAGGATATTCAGTTCATCGGCGATCCAGAAGGTAAGACCGGGATCACCCAATCTTCGAGCGACCGCCGTTCGCGCTGTGACGAGATCAGTGTGATCGTATGGCATGTCATGCTGATTACGAGGGACTTACCTTAAAATTAACCGGCTCCCCTACAGCGCTCCGCAAACCGGCTCCCGTAGTTGGCCCCATTGGTTCATCCGCGCTCATCAGTACGTTGAGCGGTATCTCCGCATCAGCAGGGCCGCTCATATCCGTCATGTATGGGGGCGTAGGCACGCTGTTGCCGTTGAAGCTAACCGATGAATCAGCGGCGCTATTGATCGGCTCATTGCCGGGATTGTCAACGCCGGGAATCGACCCACTGGCGGTCCATCCCTGATCCGGGATGGCGTCTGTCATGTCGTTCGCTGAGCGAAGGCCACTTGCGTCCGTGGCAGCGCCACTTGACTTGAAGAATTCTTTGTCTGTTTGAGTTGCCATGATCTTTGTTCCTTCTCTTTACCACCCACCATATCCCGCTGCCCACGGAGCGTGACTGGCGAGGTATTCAGCATCAACTGGCCAGAGACTACGATTCCGCTGAATCACTACCGTGTCCGGGTTTTGAGCCTTATCCCGCTTCACGTACTTGAACAGCTTTTCCTCATAGTCCCGGTTTGCTTCCTTCGCCAACGCCATAAATATCCCAGCCGATCCGGTCTTACCTGCTGATGCTGACTTGCTCGCTCCGAACTCGTAAGCCCGGTACTTCGCTCGCGACATCAGTAAGTCCATGCCTATCGCATCGGGGATCAAGTCTCCTGAAACCAGGTCAACCCCTCGTTTACGATACTCTGTCAATAACGCTCTGCCAACTGTGGGGTTCGGCCACACCTCGTATTGCGTCTGGCCATCTCGATAAACGTAGGTCGCGAGAGCTAGGGGATCGCCGCCTACCACACGTTGCGAATCAATTCTGTCAAGTGACTGCTGCGTCCAGTTCGATCCAAAAACCAGAGACCATCCGCGCAACGGATCGTTCACCGAAATGTATCGCAGAAAGTCAGCGGGCGGACTAATAAAGCAGCGTAGGAGCGTGTACGCTGAAGCCGCATTAGTAGCCTCTTGATAAGCACGATCAAGAGTGGCGGCGCCGCCCGCCGTGTACTGAGTAATTGAATACGCCCCACCGCTAGTGGATATCTTAATCTGGCACTGGGCAACCGAAGGGTTGAGTCCAAAGACATCCAGGACTGCGGCGGCTGTTGCGTTGAACTGTACTGTGTCAAGGAACTGAGTAACCGCTACCTTGCCTGTTGTTATCGCGTTGGGGATCTGAATGACTGCGCGGCCTCGAAGAAATCCCCATTCACGCTCATTGCAAATATCTAAATACGCCGCACTTGTTGCTTTTTCCGCCGTGAACCGATCAATGCCGTCCACCCACTGCAAAAGTGAGTTCCAGGCACTGTCGTAAGATTTGGCGAATGTCGTCATTCATGATTAACCAGAAACTCGTAGCCGAGCCGTGATCGCTGACAAGTTCGTTGTGTCCGCTACTTCAGCAAAGACCGCCGATCCTGCTCCGATGAACGCTTGGAGCTTGCCTGTTGAGCGAAGGTACTTGAACCGATACCCGCCATCCCCAATGCCACAGTTGGTGTCTTCACATGAAAGTATTTGGGTCAGTCCGCACTCATTCGGCCCCAATACTTCCCCGCCCGTTGGGTATGAAGAATCGAAAACCACATCAACGATGGCTTCCGCGAGACCGCCAATCAAGTGGCCCTTCTTTACGATGGTAACTGCTAACGGCATCAGTGCTCCCTCAGCCCAGGTACAGAATTCTCGGAGTGTAGCCCGAAAGATCAACGGCATTTCCGACCTCAACAAACCCGCCTGCCCCGTTGTACTGGATCGAGATATCGTCACCGTCGGATAACGTCCCGAAGTTCACCGTCTGATTTGTTGAATACAGCCCGGTGATGGCCAGGTTTGCGGCATTCTTAGTCAGTTTCACCAAATCGGCCTCGGCATTGGCTGATGTCGGATTAGGGATAGCGATCTTGCTTCCCACTCCGGCTGCATGCTGCCAACTGGCAGGCTGGGCCGCCGATGGCGTAATTGAAGTGATTGAGTCGAATGGCTTCGATCCGTATTTCGTGGCTACCTCGTTCTGTGCTGTTGAAGTTAGTTCCAAGGCGGAGAACGAGATTGTTTCTGTTTGCGCGGCACCGCGGAACAGTCCAACGATGGCCATATCCACCGCGTTGCCAGTGGACGCGCCGGCAACAGTGTTCTTCAGCGAGATCCCGATGTTACGAGGAATGTCCGGCTGAACCGCAAGCGTGAACGCAGTCGTGTTATCTGCGGCCGCCAATGTGGAAAGTAGTGCGCCGTTTGTCGGCAAAGTGCCGCTGGCAATCCCTACGTCAACTGTGACCGAACCTTTGATGTCGGATTCCGAATAAACCTGTACCCCACCAGCACCGCTTCGGTAAACCTGAAGTTTGTTGGTTGTGCGGTTAAACTTTACCCGGTAAGGACCATCTCCTACTCCGCTGTTGGTGTCGAAAGCAGCCTTGATTGCTGATAGCCCCACATCCGTACCGGCAATGGCTTCACCGCCGGTCGGATATGAACTATCAAACAGAGTGTCTACCAATTGGGAAGCACCGCCCCCAATGAAGTGGTACCGACTGACGATAGTGTGGGTTAAACCCATAACGGTAAAACCCTCCTTAGAAGAAGCCGAATTTTTTGTACATCCAGCACAGATTCGTCGTGTTCGTGGTCGGCACGCCTTCGAAGACGCCGAAGAGGTTCTTCAACCCCTTAGTGCCACCCGAAATGTACGATCCGGTGGCTTCTGCGATGCAGTCCAGCGTGTTTGTGGTCGTCAACTGGATAGCGAGACCGCCGTCAATGGTGGCCGTAAGCGACGCGCGGGCCAGTGGACGAGCCAGACCACCGATCTGGACCACGCAATAGTTGCCCTTCGTCGGCGTTGAGCAGTACACCGCCATTGGCTTGCCTTCGTCGGTGGCCGCAAAGTCCGGCGTCACAATGAACCCGGCAGTACCAAACGTCGAAAACCGGCACAAGCCGCCGCGCGCCGGCGCCGTAGTTGACGTGCTCTTGGCCTGCACGATCATGTACCAGCCATAGCGAAGTGCGGCAGACGTGGCCGTATCGGTCAGCCTTGCAGCTTCCGTATCATTGAAGTGCTTAACAGCCCCCACTCGGCCCACTATGCCTGCCAGCCCCAACACGCCGCCGGCATTGGCTGAGTTCTCGGTGTTCAAGAAGCTTCCCGGCGAAAGGAAGAACCCAGTATCAAGAAAGTCTGACATTTCGTTTTCTCCTTTTCCTCGGTTAGCTTATTACCCCAAAGAGTATGCGGCCGAGCCACGGTGCGCGATCTTCCAGCGTCCCCATTGAAAGAATCTGGCCCACAATCTTCGTTCCGTTGGCTTGGGGAACATATCCCTTCCAACCAAAATTAAACAGCGGGTGATTCGACAAGCGGAATTTCAGCACTTCGGGGTCCAGCCAGTAGAGTGCTTCCCCAGCCGTGACCGTCTCCCCGGCAAACGGCAGTTTGCCATCCGTGGTCTGCTGATTGGTGGTTGAGGCTACGAACGTGCTCAGCAAGTAGTTGCCGAGATCGGGGTCGTTCTTGCCATCCAGAGTGGACGGGCAATACTGATCAACCATGATGTCCGCGTTCATGAACTTGATCGAGTCGGTGCCCCAATAGGCATCCGTCTCGCCCATCTTGAACTGAAACAACTGTTGCGCCTGGATCTTCTCTGCGAGGAAGCCCCACAGCGCTTTGTTGGTCAAGCCAATCCGCGCCGCGCGCCCACCTTGCTTGGTGCCCATCCAACTGCGCATCATGTGATGGTAGTTGACTTCCCCGCCAGCACCTGTCGCGCTACCGCAGAAGTACGGCACTGAGTAGTAACCCGGAGCTAGCCCTGTCCCAGTGCGTGACTGCCCACCGTAAGAAGTGAAGTAGTCGCCGAACGGACCCTGGGTAACACCATCGTTCAGCGCCTCATCAAGCCCATTCGATGCTGAGTGGCGATCACCTGAAATAATTCCGGTGACTGTTGCCTGGCCATGCCTGTACAGAGCAACGTTCCAGATGCAGTTCAAGGTGTTCATTGCCGCCCTGTGCTTCACAGCCAGAGCGCTGTAGATCGCTGCTGGGCCTCGGTTGATCGCGAGATTCTCAAGGTAGTGCCCAACGGTCGTGGAAGCTTTGCGCGGCGTGAACGTCTGACCGGCAATCGGCTCGACCACATCCGTCGAAAGAGCCTCGCCGGTGTCGAAGAAGCCACCCTTCATCGGGCCGTTAAGAAAAGCGTTGTCCATCGACACGCCGCCAGTGTATGGCTCAAACCCGTTCTTGCGGATGTAGGCCAGGAAGGCCGCGTTACGAAATGTCAAGTCCTCGATTGCCCGAGGGTTGATTACTTTATTCGTCACGGCGTTCATATAGTCAATATTGAAATCCATAACAGGTTACTCCTCTTCCTCTCGAATGATTCGACCGTCCTGTGCGGCCACGAGAGGCGCAAGTAGCGGGGTTCTCTGTGGCATCTTGTTAGTTGCCCAAGGTCGGGCGCATTCCTTGTTCCGCAAGCTGTTTGTCAAACTGAAGGAATTCGTTCATCTCTTCCGCGCTGATCCCGGCCATCCCCTCTGCCGGTCGCCTGCTGTTCTCGGTGAATCCCTTACTGTTAAAGTGAACGACTGAATCCATGTTTGCTGGAATCTCCCCAACGGCCACGCTTGGAAGCTGAAGATCGTCCATCCGCTTTTTATACATTTCGTTAGCCATTACCGTAGCGCGTTCGGACAGCGCTTGCTCTGCTAACTGGCCCCTGCGTTCTGCGAAGTGGAACCTTTCCGCCGCAATATCAGCCAGGGAACGTTCGTTCTTGGGGTTCATAAACTCAACGCCCATTGCCTCCAATTCGGCCGCCGGGATCGACTTGCCGTACAATTCCTTATGTTCAGCATCGGCCGCCGCCAGCCGAAACGGAATGCTGCCCAGCAAGTCAATCGCAGGCTGCACCTGCTGAGCGGTCAGCAAGCCCATCTTCTTCATTTCTTCCGGGGTAATCGTTGCGGGTGTCGGTGGCTGGATCACGGGTGGCTCCTTGGTGACTGGCGTTGGCTTGATCGGCTCTTTCCCGTCCAAGACAAGCGACGGGTTGATTTGAATCACGTCTCTGAGGTAGGTTTGAAGAGTTCGGCTCTCCTCAGCCAACGCGTTCCTCTCTGCCTCAATAGCCATATTCGTGGGTTCGTATTGCTTGAGTGCTACAGCCCAGTCCTGGTTTTCCTTGAGCTTCTGTTCAGCCGCTGCCCTGATCTGTTCCGCTTCTGCTTTTTCCGCTGCCACTGCCGCTCTGGACGTGCTGACTTCGTTCATCAGCGCCGACCCTTCAGCTTTCGAGTGCCATCCCCGTTTTACTTCCGCAACTACCTCTGGTCGTGCGAACACTGGCGCAACCGCTTTCTTTTCGTCTTCGGAAAGGTTGAGCGATGCGATGTACTCGTTAATGTCGAATTCTTTGGCCATGATTTTCCTTTTGCTTTCCTTCTTTCAAAGGGTTCAGCGTTAACTCCGCTTTCTCGGGCTTGCGAGGTTCAGCGGATTGCAAGGTTAGGGTTCATCAGTAACCACCCTGTGATGGCTGTTGATTTCCGCCCTGCTGTTGGCTTTTGATCGCTGCGTCCACACACAGCTTCTGAATCGCCTGCGACATCTGAAGGATGGCGTTCATCTCCGAAGCGACTTGCGGATTAGCAGCGGCGATTGCTTGTACAACCTGGCTGGCTGACTGAGCGCCGCTTACAAGTCCCTTCAGTTGCTCGACAATTCCTTCCGATGTTTCTTCCGGTGATGGTCCCGCAGTGCCGACCGGCTGAGCCATAATCGACATTGGATTACCACTACGCACAGCATCGTCCATCCCCGGCTGAACCGGTGGTGGTTGCTGCTGCATCATTGGAACTGTAGTCATCATAGAAAAACAAAAAAGACCCGCGAAAGACTCGATTGTCTTTTGCGGATCTCGTCGTATTTCCCTGCGGAAGCGAACCGGACGATCCCGGATATTTGGTTGTCGAACGAAAGAGTAAGCCCTAAATCTCTACAGAGTCAAGCGGTTTCTCACCGGGCTTCTCGCGGAAATCGAACTCCATCCCATATTCTCGACCCAAATTGAAGCGCACTGTAGCTACTCCAGTGACCTGTTCACGCATGAGATGTTCGATGAATTCGAACACGTTTCCACCAAATTGAAGAGTCTGCGTATTGAACTTCGCCGTCACCCGCAACCGCTGATCCTTGGGGACTATTCGGATGTTTGCTGCGCTCATTCAGGATCGCTCCCTATGCCGTATACGCGACGGGCAACCACCGATCCGGCTGGCTTGAATTTCAGACGTTCATCGTTGATCCAGAAGATCGGTTCGCCGGGTTCCGCATGGGCTTCGAGAAGCTTCTCCATGTGTCGGTTGAGATCGGGGTTCTTGAAATGGATCGGTTCCATCTGACCGCCGAGAAGGCCGTCGTTGAGAATTTCTTCGAACTCGTTTTCTTTGTTTACTTAATTCACCCTATGCAATTCATAGTGACCCCAACCGCGATCTTCACCAATCCAGATTACGCCAACCGTCGCGCTGAGCGTGGCTGCTGCCTCTCTGGCTAGGGAAGCATGGAACTCTGAGCAATACCATCCCTTGGCACAGTCAGGACACGCCGATACCGCCTTGGCGCGTGCGGCTTTCACTTTCAACTCCATTGCTATGGGATCAATCATCGGTTGCTGCTGGTGTCGATTATTACATCCTGAGTCCCGTCGGGCCTGTTCATTTTTCGAAGTTGCGGACTTTCGGAAAAAACACTCGGTCGCCCCTGAGCCCTCACCGCGCCGCCGTTGGATTGGCCAACCGCGTGGTCCACCATATCGCGAAGCGCATTCGCCGTCTTTCCTTCTGGCGTTGCGCCCTGCTGAATCTCTGCCATCTGCCTCTGCTCTTCAAGTGATTCTTCCATCTGCACCCTGCGCCATTTCTTCGCTCGGCCCATGCGAGAGTCTTTGTCTTCATCGTCATCCATTGTCCCGATGCCGTTCATCTTTAGTGCTGTAAACAATGTCATCGGATCTTTCGGGCAAGTCGGATCGGCGTAGAGTTTCAGTTCGATGAGTTGCCGGGTCATTGAGGTAATATCGAGCAACGAGCCTTTTTCAATGCTCGTGCCCATCATTGCAATCAGATACTTCGCTCGCTTCGCCCGGGTATCGAACATGCCAGAACGAAAGTCTCCGAATTTCCGATCACCTGGCAACCCGGGACGGTCAGGCAGTTCCGCAGGTACAAGGCTACCGGGATCGAAGTCAAAGTCGTATTTTGCGATCCCCTTGTAGCCAAACAGCATATGACGAAGGTGTGTGTCGTATTTTTGCAATATCAACCCGCCGATCATCGGGGCAAGTTCACGACAAAAGTCTTCCATGAGTTTGCCCTTACGCTCGGTGCGCGCGCCAGTAATCTGGAGCATCTTCTCCTGAGTGTCGCCCCCGGGTATCTGGCCACCGCGCATTTCAGATAGTCGCTGGAGATTGTTCAACCCAAGGATGTCCATTGCCGCGTTAGTGTTCATTTCGCCGTACTTCAGTTCCCACTGATCGACTTGGTTATCACGAGGATCGGAAAGCGGCTTAAGAAGGTTCTCTGTGAACCTGCTTACCTTTACGAGCCCGCCGGGGGTGTTTACTTGCCTACGAATGTCGTCGATGGTTGTGTTATCCAGCAAGTCTTCGTTGACGGCCCGCGATGGATCTGATCTCATCTGCTCACGGTGATCAATTGACTTAACCAGCCGATTATTTGCCTCTTCCAGTGAGACGATATCGCGAACCAGTGAGCCCCCGAGAAATGACCACGGCCACGGATCGAGCGTGAGCTTTACAGCGGGGATCTTTCCGTGAAACCAGTAGCTTGGACCATCGTAGCAGATCACGTCATCGGTCCAGATTACCAGACGGAGCCACGGGTAAAGATAGGTGTCGATCTCTTCTGCTTTGCGCATTAGATCGTTACCCGTGTTCACGTTAATCAGTCCGGTAGGGATCTCTGAACCGAACGCTGGAACCTCGTAATAAGTATTGGTTCTGCTATCCCCCATTGGGATAGTATTTCTCGTGAGATTCATCGAGCCGTCGTTGATGTATGTCCAGTAGACGGTAACAAGCGGCACGCTGCCAGGCTTGGCTTTCTCTTCATTGCCGCGATCGGCACTCCAGTAGGACGCTACCGTATTCGCTGCACGCCTCAGCATTCCCGGCTGTTCATTGTCGGGGTAGACGCTTGCTGCAAGCGTGGGCCACATGGCGGCAAACTGCGTGATCGGCATTTTCTCTCTGATGGTCCCAGCATAGGCTTTCTGAATATGCTTGGATGAGTCAAGCCATAGAGGTAGGTAGTCTTCGGGGCCACCGACGACCAGTTCAATGTCGCCATTCTGAACATCGCGCTGCGGTCTTCCGTGAAAACTGGGATTCCACTTTGGGAAGATGTAACCGGTGCGATTCACCGCGGACCATTGAAGACATCTGACAATCGCCTCAACTGCCGATGTTCGTTCCCACCACGTCTGTTTGCAGAGATCGAGAATATCTGCGATCGATCGAAGGTTCTCGTTCTGAGGATCGTACGACCATGATGGTTCGATGTTGCCCAAGATCGCGGTCAACTCCGAGAGCATCTGCTTGACCATCGGAATATGGATTCTCCCGCCGCTCGCGTTTCCGATTGACCCCATACCGGCGCCAGCGCCCATCGCCGGCCGCCCCATTACGATCCCGGAGAACAAGTCAGGGTAGTGACGATCAACAATCCGACGATCTTCTTCCAGCTTGTCATAGCCCGGTTGATTGTCGAGATAGAGTTGAGCCTCATCACGCGCCTCGCGAAGCCACCCCAATTTATACGCGGTGGGAACCTTTGCTACGGGAATTTTATAGGAATTTAATGCGATAGCAGATGCTCCCTACTCCCACGCTCGGTTGCGAAATTCTGGTTCGGCATTTCGCGAGTACCCGCCAGTGTCATTGAGCGCCGCGTCGATTACGCCCTTGGTGAAATCGTCAGCCTGCGACCGAAGTGATCGCATGTCGTCGCGGTAACGTTTTTCGGATTCTTCCTTTCGCTTTGCCTGACTATACCGCTCTCGTGCGTGCTCTTCTTTCATTTCACGAGTCACTTCTTTCTCGAACCGCCGCATCTCCGCAAGTCCCTGTATCTCTCGCCGCTGGTAGCCCTCCTCTACCGCAACTTTGATTGATAATGGCTCTGGAGGATCGCCGTACATTCTCTTCATCTTTCCATCAACCAACTTCTCGTAGACGATTGTACTTTTGGGTTGTGCGTTTCTCTCGGCCTTTACGCGGACGTGCTCGGCGTCTTTTCTGCACTTCGGCGTGCGGCACTTCTGAGTATTCATGCGCTCCCGATCTTCGACAACTATCTCGGAGACGTGGTTGGCTTCGCACTGGTACTTCTGGACGGTGAAACGGCTGCGGGCCGGGGTGCGGACTTCGACTGGTGGCTCAGGGCCGAAGGTATTCAGCGCGATTTGTTCAATGCGGTTCTGTGGCTTCATGGGTGTTTATAGTAAGCGAAGTTTCGCTTGAAGTCGTGCGAGTCGTCCAGTTTAGCCATCGTCTCAAGATCATCCACCTTGATGCTAACGTGGATTTCATCTCTTAGGTAGTTCTGGTGATTGTCCGAAGATGTTAAGCCGGGACGCCAGTTGTCAATGACCCGAATGATGCGTTGTAGACACTCAGATTGAGCGCTAGTCTTTAGCGCTTCCGATGTCTCAAGGGTGATTTCAATCTGTGGCGAGACTCGGATGATATCAAACGCATCGCCTCGCTTGAATTCGCCCTCTCTGCCGGGATAGCTCGCGTAGATCAGTGTGTTGGTTTCTTTGTTTACTCCGACCCAGTGACCGCAATAGCGCGGACGATTGACGTCGCCGATCCATCCGCTCCAGCGAAGCGCAAATCCTTTGTAGTCCATTTGCCAGTTTCGCGGTAAGGGTACTTCATGGGCTGACGGTAGAGCGATCCGGGCCATAGCGCCGACTACCGGAATCGCCAATAGTGATTGGATGAATGATCGTCTCTTCATAAGATTAGGAAGTCCCCACAGGACTCGAACCTGCAACCTGTCCGTTAGGACCGGACTGCTCTACCATCTGAGCTAGGGGACCATATAGGCCGGCATTCCGCATTCTGATTCGCATGTAGTGCTCTGCAATTAACTGATCGCTGGACGGTTCAGGAAACAGGGAGCGATTGCGCATTCTCTCCCATGCCGTGTCGGCCATCTCGCGCGTCAAAGCGCCGATCGCATGCCCCACCATGCTTGACGCGCTCTCCACACACCGCTGTCCGTCCGCACTCGTTACAGGTGAGAACGACTGTTCGACCATCGCGTGCAGTTTTGGCTGTGTATCGTTTGTATCGTGCATCATTCATTCTCAAATCTGGCGATAACTTTACCTGACGGCCCGTAATCCCGCAACATTCTCATGTAGGTCGCACATGACTTCAAATGGTGGCCTGATATTAATGTCGTACTCTGCCGCTGCCTCAAGTCCGCACATAACGATTCCGCGAGCGTGCATTTCTGGCTTGAGTTTTGTGGCGATGAACATCCCGGCGAGCGCTTCCTGATCTGCGCAGCCAATGGCCGCAAAGCATGATGCGTGGGGATAGATTCCATATCCGCAGTCCACTTCAAAGAGCCGCCCGCGCAGTCCGATGAGCAGCCGTCCGTCCATCTCATTGTCGCCGTCGCGGTTCTTACATTCCCCGCCGTACTCTTTCATGGCAACGCGAAGTGGTACGATGAATTCTCTCACCAGCCACGGTATAAGATTCTCTTCGTCTGGTATTGAGAGATCGCCGAGGTGGTGCTCTACTATCTGGCCCGCATGAACCGTACCCGATGCCCCGACGAGCATTTCGCCCAAACGAAAGATTTTCGACTCAGCGGATCGTTTGACGTTATTTCCGCGATGAAGAGAGATGGTATCGCATCCCATCCAAATGGAAGCGTCTTGATCAATACAAGCGGCGATAACTGTCATCAGTAGTACCCGCCACTGGTCGGCATCGTGCCTGTCCAGCCGCACTCGCCGCACTTGAGATTCTGAACATCATCAAATCCTGTAGGGGCGATAATGGGCGGCACACATGAGATCTCGTTCTGGCATCTCGGACAAGCAATTCCGCAAAGGTGTTCGCCTGGCGCTAGATTCTGCCGCTCGACTGCTCGTTCAGTCACTTCTGCGAGGCTGGGCCACGAGGGTCGCTCAGCGACCGGCGACGGGATTGGTTTCTTTGCCATTGGTGTCCTCCATTTGCTGCGCGAGATAGTAACACGAGATCGGGGAAGGCCATGCTAGAATAGATGCAGGCCGACGAGTTCATGCTCATCGACCTGCAACACAATCTATCCGCTTCAAGGAGACTAGATCATGCCTGAACCTCAGTATACCCCAGAAGAACTTGCCGTTGAAAGATGGTTGCCAGCACTCGACTACGAAGGACTTTACAGCGTATCCGATCTTGGGCGAGTTCGCCGTGAAGCAGGAACCTATGGATGCAAGAACGGGCGCATTCTAAAGCATATCCTAACGCTCGATGGCTATCACTTTATTGGAATGTCTAAAAACGATGAGGGCCAGCAGTTTTATGTTCACAAGTTGGTCGCCGAGCTTTTTGTTTCAAACCCCAACGGCCTTCGCGAGGCCGACCATAAAGACAGAAATCACGATAATAATCGCGCGTCTAATCTGCGGTGGGCAACGTCCACTCAAAACCACGCCAATCAGAACGTCAATAAGATTTGCACGTCTCAGTATAAAGGAGTTTCTCACGCTCCCACTAGAGCCGCATGGGTAGCCAAGGCGCGCACCCCAAGCTGCAGAAATAAGCACTTAGGCTTCTATCGTACTGAGGTGGCAGCAGCACTGGCATATGATCATACTACGCGCCCGATTTATGGAGAATTCGCCTTTGATAACTCGCGGACATTTGCCCTTGCGTCGTCCGTCGAAGAAGAGTTGGCCATCATCGCACGAGACAGAATCAAGAAAACGTATCAGCCGCCTGATGTGCCATTGACGGACTCTGATATTATCGCCATAAGAACCGCACGTAAGAACAAAACAGCGACACTTGCTGAATTAGCAGTTCGGTATCAACGCAGCGGGGAAACAATCCGCGACATTGAAAAGGGGCGCACCTACAAGAATCTCCCTTTATAAGTTCAATCGAATGGGAATATCGGCTTTCCTGTCACCATGCTTTCAATATACAGCGACAAATTACTCGCCGAGTCATCATGTGCACATGGCCAGAGTTGCTCTTCTGGAACTGTGCGCCCGCGTTCGACATTCGGGTCTTTACCAGTTGCTCGCGCATCGCTATGGTATAAGGCGTGAAATGCTAAAAACAGAGCAATGATCCTGTCATCGTGCTTGCCCTTGGCCGCGCCCTTTTTACCATTTGGATGCCTGATGAACGATGACATCTCATTCACCAACTCGGGAGAATTCAGCTCGATTACCTCGTTACCAATCGCGGCCTCACCGTACAAGATCAAGTCGTCACGATTCTGCGGGCTCATGTGCCAGCCGACTGTCTGGGATTGATCATTACGCGATGTTGATTTAGCATTGCGTTCACGGTAGACGTTCCGCCACCCGCGCAGTTCTAAGTCTTTCCAGAGTCGCTGACCACCCTCGCGATTTGTCTCCGGGATGACCAGTGGTTGCTGTACCCGGCCTTCGCGTTTCACTGAGTACAGAGTCCCGAGCGCGAGCGCCCACGGCCACAACTCGACACCTGAGATTTCATTGCTCGCAAATTCCGCTACTTGCGTGTCACATCGTCCAGGGCCACCGCCCTTCCTGATCACCTGAATTACGGAATAGTCTTCTTCAACTCCGTCTCCGTTGTCAGTCGATAGCGCATAGACCTCGCCATGTTTCGGCATCTCCCAAATTAGAATCTTTCCTGACTCATCGAATTCGCTGTAGCCTTGGAATGGAAGAGGGTAGAACTCGAATTCAAATGGCGCGTAGTGCTTGGTCCAGTCGGCAGTGACCATTAATGATTTCTTTTTGTGATCGACACCAATTGGCCGAAACCGCTTTGGCACGATCTCATCAGCGCCGCACTTACCCTTGAGCCCGAAGACGCCTATGGGGTCTTCCACGGCGTCCCTATAGCGCATTAACAAATCGGGATCGAACACTGACTTGTAATTCGATATAAGAGCCGACCGATCATCAGCCGCCATCTCTGAGAGCCAGACGTGCAGCTTTTTATTGTCGCGGTATTCTTTGATGTTGGTTTCGTAGAAGAACATCTGCTCGCGAGGCATCTCCCAATTTGGGCCGAAGTGCTTTCGTAGCAAATCGTTTGAGTGAACATATCGTTTAGCTTGCGCGGCCTGGGCCAGCGTCTTTTCGTTCGGCTGCCAGCGGTCTTGAATCTGATACCAGCCTTGCGTGATTAGCTCAGTCTCTGTGGGGTACAGATCGGTGCCGGTGAACCAAGGCAGAAACGTCGGACGCATTCGACAACCTGAGCCAGTAATGCCGTAACGCTTCTTGTTCCAGTTGTACTTGTCAGGCCACCAGCCTTCGTCGCCCTCACCTGTACCTTCGAAGCATCCAAGATTTTTCGGTGAAGGCACCATCGCGCGCATCAGTCCGCCATCAATAGACCTGTCAGCATTCAAAAATTTTGCGCACTCAGTCAAATGGCAAACCGAAGGGTTATATGAACGCCCGATATCGGCATCTGACGTGCCGTGAACAATGTCCAGCCTGTTCTTTGCGGCTCGCTCATCAAGAGAGAATTGGAACTCCCAGAAGATGCCTTGCTTGTAGCGACCCACGCTATCGTTGAAGTAGGCGCAGAGCGGGCGCAGCCAGTAAGGAGTGTATTCTGCCGCCATCAGAAACATGCTGGAGAGTTTATCCGAATCGCCAGGCGTTGATGCGCCGATCACCGCATTGATATTCTTTGTGAACATCATGCGTGCCCATGTCAGCAACTCAAAGAGAGTTGAGACACCGAGGCGCCGCGCCTTTAGGAACTGGAGGATGAGTTCCTTACCTTGCTCTTCCATTTCAGAGAGAACGTCTAGCGCAATCCCCTGGGCAATGTTTGGGGTAAACTGCACAACGTCATTCGTGCGGTTCTTGATGTAAGCGTAGCGATCGAGAACGTATCGGTGATCGAACCGGCACAGCAGTCGCTCGTTCGTGACCCACTTTTCTTCTTCTTCTCTAAGTGGGCGCTTGAAGGTTCCGTTCTTGCCGCGGATTTCCTCCAACCTATTGTTCCAGTTGTTGATTTCTTCGCGGCTATGGTAGGTGAGTTGATCGTTGGGGAAGCGTTGCTGATATACCAGGTTTGCCGCTTGGACCCTCTTGGCGTTGATAACTTTTGAGTACATTAGAAGCGATTCTTAGAGTAACTGGTCTCTCCCTGCGCAATCTTGATCTCTTCGCTCACGTGATCGCCATTCTGATTCGTGCCCTCGATGACGAATGTCGTGATGTCCTTAACGAGAGACTTTCCTAGAATTGCATACAGATCGTCAATCAACTCTTTCACTTGATCGGGGCCACCGATGACCCATGCGTCACAGGAATGAGGTAGGAATACAGTGCCTATCGGATTATCGTCGTGCCCACGTGCGTCACGAATCGCGTGCTCGTGATCTTGGCTAAAACACTCGCTATCTGGATCGGCGAGCATCTCCTCGCATGGCGGGACAGTGACTTGAAGATCGCCTCTTTTATACATTTCAGCTTCGCGCCAGGAACGCATCCATGTCCGCGATCTCAGCCGCGAACGCATCAATCTTCTCTCTGCCCTTGCGGACCTCTTCTTCGCGGCTGACTTGAAGTTTGCCTTCCGTATCCAGTCCATTCACGAGAACCCCCCTGCGGGTCTCCACTGCCTTTCTGACAGTCTCTTCAAGGGGGATCTTGATAGGCGCTGGTGCGGTTGCTGCGGCTATTTGAGCGGATTGGGCCGCTCGTTGCTGCGCTGCCAGTGACGACGGTAGTGGCGCGATCTTCTGGATGGGCGGTGCGGGTGTCTTCGAAACTGCCATTGATATTCTCCTTAGTGCGCGATCAGACTCGTGGGCATAATGATCTTGGTGCCCTCGACTTGTTCAACGATTTCTGGCGGCACGGCCTGAGCGTTCCAGTCCAACTGCGCACCCGTGATAACCAGCACGAAAGCCTGCGCGCATTTTTGGTTCTGGCATTTCGCGAACTTTTCGTGCGGGGCCACTATACCAGACGAGAGGACATTGTTGAATAATTCCGCGCGGGGCAGCCTGACACTCCAGACTTGATTGCACGCCGGGCATTGTATTTGCAGCTTCTGGGAATCTCCGTTATTGCTCATGCCTTTTTCTCCACGTCATACGAGTTCTTGATCTGAGTCGCGAAGTACGATCCGAACGACTGTCCATGCAACGGTGCCGCGAACCATGCCTCACAAGTAACGACCGGCACGTTTCTGAAAACATACCATACGAACTCTCCTGGCACCTTCGTCTTGAACGCAACATTCAGCAACGTGGTGACCAATTCTTTGTCGCCGAGGTGAGTTGCGTACCTAAAGCTCACGACGTTGGTCTTGGACTCTATGCCAGTAACCTCGACTGAACGAATGAGCGCGGGGATGGTTCCGGTAGTGGCTTCTGCGATGGCCTTGTCGAGCTCGGGGTCGCTACCAGGATTGCAGCGATCACAAATAACTTCCGGGTGCTCGCCCAGAAGGATGGCCCCGGCTATCTGCTTGAACGTCGTCGATGGCCAGGTTCTTTTGCATCGCACGCAGCCGCCTTCAACTTGGATGACCGTTTCATCTTTGCCCGTTCCGGGGTCTACTCCGATTACGAATTCGTCTGATCTCATAAAATACTCCCTTGCGGTTATTGTCTGAAGTTCACAATTCGGATCGCCCGGCGGACAGTCGCAGCAGCAGGGACACTGTGTACAAGTAGTCTCGCTCATGCGAAGTAGAATTCCCGTTTCCGCCCATCGAAACTGTGCGTGACGATCTCGTTGTCTGCTATACCGTCTTCACTAACTACCACGGCGTTCTGAAAGTTGAGCCAGTTGTGGTGCCACGGTCCCGCGCCGGTCTCAAATCGCTTATGACCTTCCATGAGCATGTGCGCGTCCTTCAACGTCTTCTCGCTTAGCAGTATCGTCACTGGCTCTTCACCCGCGAGACTTGCTTTGTGGCACGCATCCATCATCGCCAAGAAAGAGATCCGTGGTGACGCTAAAAACGACTTCACCGGGGCTATGGACTCAGGGAGCCGCAACATGATCGCGGTACCGATGATTGCGCTACCGAGTGCGTTGAAAAATGAGCGTCTATGCATCTGCGGATTCCTTTTGACTCAGCAGCGCGAACTTCACGTGGCTTAAATTAAGCGGCAACGATGGCCGGTAATCAGGGTAAACGGCTTTGATATTGACGATATACTTTGTGCGCTTCACAGGCCATCGAACCAGTGCCCGCCGTGGATACCATCGCTCCTTGAATGCTTCAAACCAGTCTGCGGGATATTCACAAATCTCCTGTCGCGCCTGTTCTCCTAATAGGCATCCCTGAAGTTGATAGACAAGATTTTCACCGATACGCTTGCAAATGATTTCCATGTCTACTAGCTGAGCAAGATGCCGTTGGTTGACAACCTCTCGGGCGAAGAACTTCACCCGCTCAAGCGTAACGGTCGCGATCATTGAATCTGGTATTGCCGCACTCATCAATCCACCCCCAAGTTGTCAATGTCATCCAACTCTGCCGACTGACTATCCAGCGACTTCCCCGCGCCATTCCCCCCTGACTCTTCAGCCTTCGATGCTCGCGTGGTCTTGGGAACCACTGACAAGCCCTCTCGTTCTCGCGCGGCCATTCGATCAAGTATCCTGATCAACTCAATCCGCTCTTTTGCTCCTGCTGCCCCTCCGCGAATCGCGTGGTCTACTGCTGCCTGGATAATAGCATTCCAGTTGCGATCGATGATGGCGGCGCCCTGGCGCTGGATGTGCTTCTGCACCGCGGCGAGTACCAGGCCAGCGAACTCATCACGATCCACGTCGCAGTCGTCTACGGCGCGGTCGATGGAGAATGTTTTCTTTTGTTCTTTTTCGGGGTAGGAATCCCATTTGCTGATCACCTGTGCAACTGATTCATAATTCCCGGTAAGAAGCCTCAAGGTATTTGCTATTTCCTTGCAGAGCGAAACGTTCGCCCACCCCATTTCCTTCGCCACATCCTTAATATACTTCAGCACGCTGGATTCCCACCTGACAGTCTTGGGGCGACCGGCATTGTGAACGCGATCCTTCCAGAGCGGCATCTTTGGGTCCTTACTGCCGTAGACGCGATGCGGCTCAGGTGCTGGGGGTACATAATCCTCGGTCGGGATGTTCGCACCCTCGAACTCCAGCGACTCATCGTCTGGTCCACCGAATACCTGATCAAAGATGGATTCTTCTTCAGTCATAGCGGCCACTCATCGAGCTTAAGATAAGGGTGACAGAAGCATTGGGCCTTACCGATCCAGTTGCACTCAGGATCGGTGCAGCGGCGGCGCTTGGACATTATGATTGAGTGACCATTCGGGCAGTCGTAGCGCTGGCAAAGACAGTTGTCATCGTGGTCGTGTCCAACCGGCATTCGCATAACTCCTACGAGGGTTTCGCTGATCATTCCGCTCGGTTGCATTAGCGAACCGCACATCACGCAGGCCAAGTGATCGCCGACTATAAGCGCGGGCTGGTGACCGCCATCTGGCTCTTCAGATTGAAAGACGGTGTTGCCGGGAACAAAGCCATCAAACCCGAACGTGATGACGCCCTTGGCCAAGACTTCGCCGTGAACTTTTTCGTCCGGCTCGTCGATGGTTATTTCTTCGGCCATAGATTAGATATCCGCCGTACCCTTGGACGCCTCGTAGACTTCTCGCAAGTTTGCTAACTCGACTTGCTTGTTCTCAAAGCCCCACAGCCCCTGTGCGCCCTTGCACGGCACAGGCTCAATCAGTTTCACGAAGTGCGAGAGCATCCATCCGTACGGGCCAAAGAACCAGTGGCGCTGGGCTGCTGGCAAAACGTCCTGATACTCAGTGACGCATCGATCAACCCGGCACACGGCGTAAATAATGCTGTCTTGATGCTCGGCTTTCGGTGGGCACTCGATTCCGGCTACCTCGGAAATGAATATCCGATCACCCTCGCTCCATGACTTTGCAGCATGCAGGGCGATCTGGACGTGTTGCATAATGCCCGCAGGACACGGCCAACTGCGATTCTCAACACGCTTCTCGACCGGGCCATTCATGAATGCCCAAGGCCACGGTCGAGTCAGTGAAAATCCGCGCACTCGCTTTAATGGTACGTGTTCGTAGTTCATTATCCGCCGTGGTTCGCTATCGCAGAATTGAAATCCATTCGTGCTCGGTTCAGTGAGCGGATGGCGAGGGTCTTGCCGGGACCATCGGGAATCCCTTCCCAGATATTGTCGAGCAGTACTTGAAAGTTGTTATTTACGTTCTCGTGGTTGATGCGCTGATTCTCATCGGGCGCGTGGTAGTTCAAGAAATCTTTGGCACCTTCGAGCGTTCGAAGATCGGGTTGGGGTGTTGATGGAAAACTCATTGTCTCTTTCTCCTTAGTCTGTGGTTTGAACTTCTCGGTTCGTAAAAGCGTTCGCGTATCCTGAATCAGATTATTCAGCGCAACGTCTTTCCAGTAGGCGGTCTTGCTGAATAGCCCGGCATCTCGCATCGTTTCAATAATCGATCTCAGGCGTGGATCGCCGGGATGTATCCAGCCTTCCCATAGTTCGCGGTGCGCAGCCAGCCATCGCAACTTGAGTTTACGATCTACGAAGTGGCGAGCGCTCACCTGTTCTCCCTTCGAAGTCTCTCGGTCATATTCTGAGTCCGCGCTCTCGTGCATCAGCAAAGACTCGATTCATCTCGAAATGAGACTGGGCACTCTCGAATTGGCGTGCGGATTGTTGAGCCACGCTATTCAACGCGGCGAACAGTCCGTTGCGATCCAGTTCCATGACGGGCACCCCGAAGAAAGTCAGACTCTCAACCCCTTCCTTACACTTCTCAATTAGGTCGTCAGGGATATTCCCATTACTCATCGTGATTCTCTCCTTAGTCGTTCGTATTGTTCTTTCGTAATCTCACCTGCATCATAGAGTTCGGCCAGCACTGCACCGGGATACTTTGCTTGCCTGGATCGTTCGCGCGCATACGTCTCGTGCCACCAGTCGAGACCATCTAGCGCCGTGCTCTCGAATGTCGTCCTTGGAAATCCAAAGTCCGACAACTCTGGCTTAGGTGCTGGAAATGAATATGCCTTAATTGACATCGCCTCTCCGGTGGTTCGGAACGAAGTGAAACAGACCCTGGTGAGCGAAATACATATCGTAAATCATACCTGTGCCCTTGTGCGGAGGTCGTGTCGCGTCACAAACCCAAATCAAATCTTCCAGAGCATCTTTGTTATCGTCGAGGATACTGTTGATCTTTGCTGAGCGCAGACCGTTGGCTTCTTCTTGCTCAGTCACCCACACACTCACCGTGAAGCAATTCGGATCGTTGACGTAATGAGTGCCGTTATCGGTCTTAACTCGGAAGCTCATGTGGCCAATCTCCCATTGCATCTTGCGCTGCGATCTGTTCGGCTACCCACTCATCGACATTCCCGATCTGGATGAACGGCGCACCGTCAGGCCACCGAAAGAACGTATTGTAATGCTCTGCCTGTTGCCGTAAGCCTTCTTTACATCGCCATCCATAAACCATTCTCGTGACCGACACGCCGGGTTGATGCGCACAGTAGTCGCACAACGGTTCACGCTCGCATCTCTCAGGCGTCATGCTTGATTCTGATTCTCAAATTCATATAGCCAGTCGCAATCGTGACACCGACCACCTGTGACGATACACGGCTCGCACATAGGCTTCTCGCAACTCACGCATCGCTGATCGGCCGGCGTCTTAATACAGCCATTGGAACATGCACCGTATTCGCATTCACACGTCATGACTGTTCGCGGGCCTCTCCTTCCTTGGCCATTCGTAGTCGCTCTGCCTCAGTCATTTCAGCGGCTTCACGAGCGGCCCTGCGTTCCGCAACCTTGGCCTTGGCATTGGCGAGTAGCTCAGCCCTTTGTAGGCGCTTCGTCTCGCTCTGTTTTTCGCCTCGCTCTGCGTACCCCTGCGCCCTTTCAGCGTGCTTGCCTGGGAGATTCAAGATCATGCCGTCTGCATTCCGAGTAGGCACCAGCGGTTGAATACCGACTTCGATTCTCGCCTTATCGACGGCGTTCTCAACTGAAAATCCAACTACTCGATTCACCGTTACTTCCGCTTCTGTAACTAACTCAGTTGCAGAGCGTGCGTCACAGGTGCAGTCTGGGCCATCGCCAGTAACCGTTTCGCAACTTGGCTTGTGCTCGATCTCCGGCAGCATTTCACCCGTTCGGATCTCAGGGGAGATCAACTGGAACGGTGGTGGCATGTTCTCTTTAGACCGCGCTGACTCGACACTCGTAAACACCTTCACCACCATCCTTGCCTGCATTTGAACAACGGGAAAACACTTCCCTGATCCAAAGCGACCAGTCTTGCTGAACCACTCCATGCACTTTTCCTTGAACTCGTCGGTGGCGAGCATGTTGATGATCGCTTGTTCGAGATCGTGGGCGAAGATTTGACTGGCTTCGATCCCCTCAAGCTCGCGGAAGACGTTAACTCCGATTGCCGACTGTTGCATCAGTTCTCCTTACCCTTCATCTCCAATGCGAATTGCTCCGACACCAAGCGGCGCACACAATGACCGCACAATTTCTCGCCGACTCCAAAGCATGGATGGGCGATGATTTCAAACACCGCCGGGGCCGCATTATCGCGCATCACTGTCAGCGCCGTACCGCGCCCGCTCACGGACTCTCCGCACCGGACACAGGGATCTTTAATCTTTGGAACGAATGGCGGCATCGGCTTGAACCCCGTGAACCCATACGACGGGACATCTATGATCGCCCTGAGCCGCGTTCGGAAACTCTCCAGCGACTCTGCGATGCTGTATTCAGCGCCCGAGTCCAGTGAGACGATAGTGATCGGCCCTGAATAGTCAGAGTACCCTTCGCTGTCGGGGCTCTTGGGATTGAAGTAGTTCCATCCCCTCGAATACCAACCGACGATGCGCGACACCATCACCTCGTTCTGCCTCACGCCGTTGTCGTCAGGGTCGATTGCTTGAATCTTAATTGTTTTCATGTCTTAAACACCCACGCGCATTTTCAAAATGTCGAACGCTCTTTGTGAGCATTTTGCAAAATCGCCTTGATCTCATCCTAAGAACGAGAGGCTTTGCGAACGTTTCTTTGGATGAGTCAACCACCTCTCGTTAGAAGTAAGATCGGGTTTAACCGATCAACCTGGAGGCGCGGCTTGCCCAAATCCGCGAGCGATTTTTGGCTACAGCCAACGCTACGGACCGGGCAAATGCCGCGTCACCGGATACTCAATGTCATCAGCAGAGGCCGTGCTTTTCTGTCTTTGGTTACACGCGACGCTGGTTCGCTCTTTCCATGGTGCGGCTACCCGGATACATCATGGTCGTCACCGTGTTCAGGGCAACGAGAAGCGGTGCTTGCCCCATTGCTGGGGGCAGCGGGAGACTCTCGCGGCTAACCAGCCAACCAACGAGAATTCACTGGGTCTGTTTCACCCCGTCGTAACTTTTGGGCCAATGACATTGTAAAACCTTTGAATTGGATTGAGAGGATTCTCTTGGCGGGAACCCAGTCTCTCCAGCTCAGAACGTAGCCATCCTATGCCCATTTACCAGTTGGCGTCAACACCCTTTCGTGGTACTATCTCCGCGATCCAGGTGGCCACTCCGGTTCAGAACGCATTAACGGCTCGTCTCACGGCGGGCCGTTCGTGTGTCCGGCTTTCAAAGATCATCCCGAATAGAGAACCGAAGCTATCGTAAGCCCCACCAAGATCAGCACCACTCCAACGAAGTCCAGTTTGTCACGATGGTACGGTGACTGCCGACTCAGTATCAGCCATGCACCAGTGAACAGTAGAAAAAGAACAAGTAAGCCCATCGACTACGCTCCGTGCTCTGTTAGAGAATCGGGACGGGCCAGTGCGTTCTTTAGTGGAACGAATGCGTTGACCAGTCGTTGCGAACCATCGCCAGTTACGGAGTCATGCGTGTTCGCCAGAATCAAACGTGCGGCCTCTCGTTCAATTAGCCGCAGACGCTCGACCTCGGTGGCCAGCAAGATTAAGTCTTCTCGCCAATGACCCATATCGCATTTAGTGGTCAGGCATTCGGCCGCATGGGCCATCGCGTCTTGCAGAGTTCGTTCGCTTATTTCCACAACTTGCTCCTCAACCAAAATCCAACCCGCACCAGCCATTGAACGATGGCCGCGATCAACCCCATGTCCCACCTGTCGTTGTCGTGCTGCCATAGATCGACTGGATATCCTTGAACTCAACGACCAACTTCTCATCACTCGAATACGACTTCAATTCTTCGAGTGCTTCGTCGATCATCGCAATGTCATTATCCAAGCCGGCGAGTTTCTGCTCAACATGCGTGATGTTCTGATCAATAACCAGGTGAAAAGCGTTGACCGGCCCCGCCGTCTTAATCTTGTCGCGACGATCTTTCAGACTCTTCAGTGCCCGCTTACCATCGGCCCTCTGCTTCGTCGCAGACTGCTTCGCATCATCGACAAACCTCATGGCATGAATCAAAATCCCGGGCGCATCCTTGATCAACGCGTCCGCGAATGCGCCCATGATAAGACCCTGAACGCGAGACTCTTTGCTCGCAGCAGAATCTTCGCCGGTTGAATCATAGAGTAGGCGCCGCGAGGGATCGATCAGCACATCATACGCATGATTTATTTGCGACATCTCAACTTGATCGCCACCATGATCAGGGTGAGCCTTCGCCGCCTTCTTACGACGCGCACGCTTCAGCTCTGCGGGAGTCGCTTCGGGCTTTACTCCGAGAGTCTCGTAAAGATTCTTTTTCATTAAATCAGTCTGCTCACAAGATCACCAGAACGTGCCTACCACTTCGAGAGCTCGGATGAAGCGTTCGTTGTCACAAGGCAGAAGTCCGTGGTAACGCAAATGAAATCGCCAGTGACACCAAACGCTGGTCGTCGATGGTTCCATGCGCGCTCCGCAAACGGAACAGATACATAGCGGTGCCGCCTTCAGCAATCCGCGCACGACGCGAGTGTCAGCCGTAGTTGCCATCAGTTCTCGTTACACGATTCTTTAGAATCGCTTGAATGTTGTCGATCATCTTTGGATCGAAGATAGCGATCTCCGTGATGTGGCAATCCGTTTGTTTACGGCGCACCGTCAACTTCTCTTCCAGGACTCGCGCCACCGGAAAACGCCACAACGCACTCATATCAACACCTGGACCACCCGGATACGGGATCAACTCAACCCTGGAGACCGGCTCATCTATCGGGATCTCTCCCTCGTTCGCCGCGGCAACTTCGGCTTCCAGCGATTCGATCCTTTCGAATAACTTCCGGATCTCGTTGTCCCTTGCCTGACACCCCAAGCACTCGTTACTCACTGCCGGGATTTCGTTGATGCCCACCAGTCGATCCAATTCCGCCGGCTCGAAGATTACAGTCTTCGATTCTTCGACGACGTTCCCTCCGACCATCGCCTCCAGCATTGGCGCCGGGGCGACCACCATCAAATCGCCAGACTCAATCGCATCTTCAAGGGCGGCTATCTCAATCGATTTCGCTGTTACCTTCCCAGATGCCCTTGCCCGCCTCATCACCGCGCCACGTCGTTCTTCAGGGACAGCGGAAACCTCGCGGACCTGTCGCTCATTGTTGACCAATGGTCTACATTTCGCCGGGAGCGATTTGATGATCTGTTCCGCATTGGCTAACTGAATCCCACGGTGCCGCCCAATTCCCAATCGCTCCTGACAATAGCTTTCAAAGTTCGAATATCCAGCCTCCAGGTAAAGCCTCTTATCGCGTATCCGCGCCAGCGCCCGACACGACTGACGGAACCCCTCGGCGATTTCTCGCTCACAGGTCTCCAGCGTCTCGACTTTGGCCAATTTCCCCATCTCAATCTTTACTCCAAAGAATTAAGCGTTGCCTCAAGAACCACTATGTCAGCCAGCAACTCCTCGTTCTTCTTTCGCAGTCGCTCAATCTCCTCCAATGCACTCCCCTCCGCTACCGCCCTCCCCCTCACCCCTGGCCTCGTCATCGCTGTGACCCCCGCCGTCTCATTCCGCGCTCCCTCAATCCGCTCTACCAAGTCCATCGGCAGCCGAAACGTCTTCGCCTTCAACCGCTCTTTTATCTGTCTCCCCATCTCGCCCTCCACTATAATCATTTTGTATGACAAGTCAAGAACTGTATGACAAACCCACCGATCCACCCTAAAAATTTTTCCCCACCCCAATCTGTGCAGTCAATAGCGTGAGAAACCGGGCAAGCGACGGCGGGGCCGACCCCGACAAACATTGGCGGGCGGGCTCTGAGCGCTCGACGCACCGCGGCGCCAGCCGGTCTGCCCGCTGCTGGACCCTTGCGCTGCTGGCCTGCTGCTCTGCTTTCGACCAGGTGCAGGCGATGCTCTGCTGGTAGACCGGGGATAAGGTGATGATAGGGGACTATGAGAAGGGCGAGAAACCCATTCAGCGGGCAGGGATGGCGCGCAAGGCGGCGCACCGGCTTGAGCTTGGCGCATACCATATCTTGTGGGTTTTCACGGATAGCACATAGCGAACCTGTAAACCGTTTAGATTCGCTCAAAGTCCGTCTGATAATGTGCATTATGCCACGATTACAGGGTTATCGTGCCACGCGTGAAACAGAATCAAATGGACACCGCGCCTTGACACTCCCGGCAGTCATGCGGCCTGACGTTCCGATGGCCGGCAGTCTGGCAGTCACGGCACAAGCTCGCGTACTTCGTGGCACCTGAGAACCTCGCACCACAATGAGCACACGCACAGCTAAACTCGCCCGACGTCGACGGCGCTCCTGGCTGGGCACCAGCAACCTTGGCCGTCTTTAGTTCAGTCACAACCAGCCGTAGCACGTCGCCAATGGTCTCAGGCAGTGCGGCGATCACGTCTTCCATTCGGTTGAGCTGCGCAGGCTGAAGACTGTTCGGCAGCACCTGGGCTACTGGCACGCTGCCGCCTTTGTGCGCTTCGAGAATGGCACGGCTGACAACCTCGACTTGGCTCCTGCATCCCCATACTGCTTGGAGATCCGCGATAGCCTGGAGCACTTCATCAGTGAATCTATAGTTGCTTATCTTGCCCATAAAGCGATTGTAAAGCAATTCGCGGTTCCCGTAAAGCAACCTGTAAAGCAACGCTGCATCATCAGCACTCAAACTCCGATGCTCCGATGCCTTTAGTGGCTCTGATCGCGGCTGCCGCTTTGAACCTTGGACAATCTGCGGCTGGCCGTGCGCGTACTAAGAAGTTAAGACCTTTGGCGTATATTCGGCGACCATTCAAAGGCGAGCGCGGCAGTGTGCGAAGTGAGAAGCCAGGCGATCCGAAAACTGCAAGTAGAATCGAAAGCGAACGTGTAAAAATGGCATAGCTTGATTTAAGGAGTGTGATCATAGGTTAGGGGATGTGAAGTGTTTCCGATGGTGACGAGGGTGTAAAAGGTGCTCGGTTAGAGTGAATGAATGGGGTGAAATGGGGCATTTAGAATTTCCAATGTGTAAGTGTTACATGGTCTTAATAGGATTAGACTTACGGGGATTTTAGTTGTGGCATGGGGTTCGCTTATATCCAATGTGTAGTTCGATACCGCAGACGAAGGGAAACCATGATGTTAATTACGAGAACGCATTCCACGGCACGAATTATTAAAGCCATTACCTTGACCGTTGCGCTGGGCTTGTCGGCTGGCTTGAGTGGCTGTCAGCGTGCGAATGTGCCGGTCACACAATCTCAGGTAGCAGCCGCAGAGGTCACGCGCAAGCACGTGTGCGGCGCCGCAACTAAAAGCGGAAAGGCATGCAGGAACCCAGTCACAAAGGACGGTGAACGATGCCATCTGCATACAGGCGCGCCGACATTGGCGGCTAACCCCTGCTATCGGCCAAAGGGTAGCGCACCTGTGGAAGACTGCTACTACGAAGACGGCGATACTACCAGACCGGATGCAGGCAAGCCATAAGCTTGATGGTCTTTCGCGGCGCTCACCTACTGAACGTCGCAATGGTCTATCAAATCAGAACGGGAGGATCGAGAATGACGAAACAACTAACCGGAGTTATTACCTTGATGATTGCGCTTGCCGTGGTCGCATATTCGGCAGGACTCCATCAGGGCCAGAAGAGACACGAGGCGGCGCCGGTCGTGCCCTGTACTACGGATGCAGCCTGCGAAGACCTTGATCGAGAATATGCGCGGGTCGTCTCTGCGATTGCTCGCACTATGAGGTGCTCAACCGAAGAAGAACACGCCCAGGGCTTGGATCATGAGTGCGATCCATCAGAGGTCGAAGAGGACGCCGGGCTTGTCGATGCAGAGGGTCAAGTCATTCGTTGATGGTAGAAGGCACGCCGCGGTCCCCGTGTGTGTGCCTTGTGCGAATTCAAGCACACTCGCTTAGGCGAGAACATTTGATTGAGGAGAAAACCAACCCATGACCAACGCTACTGGACTCGGATTAGTTCACGCTCGCTACATAATCGCCGTGGGTGATTTCGGCGTCACGCTCTACAGTGAGGACGCTCGCGGCCAGTGGGACGCTACCGGACTCAACCCTGTAGGCGGATTTCCATCCGTCAACGCCGCAGCCGACCACGTTCGCGCCTTACCGCATCCCCAGACTTCAATTGAGATCGTCTCTCGCGTTTCGCCTGCTGTGATACTCGGTGCCAGTGCCGATCAGCAAGCCCGCTGGTATTCCACTAATGCTGAGAGCGTTCCAGTACACTTGCGGCACGTTGACGCCTATACGCTCGCCAAAGACGAAACCCGCATCGCCAAGCTAATTGACCCGGAGAGCGACGAATACTATACCGCTCTTGCGAACGAGCCGGACGCGCCAGACATTGACGACTCCGTTAGGTTTTGTCCTGAGTGCGAGACGCCTAACCAATTTGGCGAGTTATGCGAACACTGCCAGCGCGAGATTGAATCGGAGAGCAACCAATGAGCCAAGAGTCGGTACTCACTATCTCTCTGAGCGATCCACCCTTGGATCGTTCTAATGGGCAGTGACGCTTAACACTATCGGAGATGAGGGGATGCCGGCTAGCCGGCGTATTACCGAAAGCGCGAGATCATCCGAGCTGCCCTTGAAACTACTTTAGGAGGTCAACAGATGGACAAGGAGCAAACCATATTTGAACGTGCGGTCAATGTGTCGCCGTCGCTTTATGATCGCTTAGTCGCGGCCGGCTGCGAGATTGGCAACCATGAAAGCGATCTATATGTGGAGTCAACGGAAACCTCGCGGCGCATCATTGCCGAGTTTGAGGCCGAAGGCTCGAACCAGTCTGGATTTATCAACCAGATCACCAAGACCAGATGGATCGATTTACCGTTCCACTTTCAGCCATTCTGGGACAAAGTTAGCCGACGAGCCAGCCGCGCCACACTTTGATCGCAGACTCCAGAACGCGCGCCGCGTGATTCTGGGGTGTACGAAGTCAAACGAAACTAACCCGCGAGGGTACAAAGAACGGCGCCTAGCGCTTAGGACTTTAGTTCCTTTACAGGATTTTAGGTCAAGATGATTCATAGGGCTAGCAGGTCGAGACATTCTTCTTCAACGTAATCTATCTGAAGTTCTCCGTACTGACGGGAAAGCTCAGCCAGTCGGCTGAGCACGTTGGGAGCGCCTGCCGACATTCGCGCGACCTCTTTAGGGTTCCAAGGGATCGGCTGTTTGACTGTTACGACTATCGTTACTTGAGAAGGACGCAAGGCCATAGTTCTCAGAGAGGCGAGTAGACGCCTTTTTCCGTACCCCAAAGCACCCATTCGCCATACAACGCTCGCCATTGTTCGACACTAATTCCGCTCGCTAGAATTTGCGCGTAAACGTGCTTTAGGTGTCGCTCTGGGATTCCCTGCCAGCCGGGGCCATCGAACGCGGTGCCGCCGCGATGTTCGACAGGCGCGAAGCCTCGTGACGGGCCGAACGGTGCCATGATGATCTCCTCAAAGGCCCATGCTTGCCACTCGCGATCTTTGCCCCAGCCCTTGTCCTTTACGATTCCGTATCCGTAGTTTGGCAATCGACGTTCCTCGGTCGTTGAAGCTGTCCAGTGACCGACTTCATGGAGCAACCATTCCATTGCTCCGTCTGGGACAGGAACAGGAGAAAGTGACAACCCGGCTCGCTCCTTTTTCAGATCCTCGATTTTCTTTTTGTGCCCATCAATGTCATTTTTGCGCTGTTCCTTATAGTCACGTTCTAGGGCAGGCAGAGGTATTTCAAGATCACTGATCTGCCGATCAAGTTCCGGCGTCGGCACTCCCCTTCTAGCTATCCCGTCTCGGTCTCGCTTGAGATTGTCTATCTTTCTCCGTTGCTTATTGAGATCGAACGCACACCACTCAGGGTCTTCTTTGTAGTACTTGAGGCTTTCCTCTTCGTCCCTAATTCGGCGGTCGATATTGTCGATCTTTTCAATAATGATCTGTTGTGGAGTGGGTGGCGGGGGCGTGTACCAACCGCCACCTCCGCACGCATATATCGCCCCGTCCGGCAGCGGCGCTTTGTGAACGTATTCAAGGCCCGTTACTGACGTAGCCAGAGCGATGGCGCGAAGCCATATGTCTGGGCGATCTGCTGTTAGTTGGCTATTTGGTTGATTGCTCATTTCTTTTCCGCCCTCGCTTTATTCAACTCAAGAATGAGGGCCGCTCGTTCTGTGTACCACTCTTGCTCCGCTGTTTCCATTCGGCGTACTTTCCTTTCCGCTAGATCCAGCTCATCGTGTAATCGCTCAGCTCGTACCGTGGCGCTCGATACCTCCCGTATGAGGTTCAACACAGTGTCCCCGGTGCTCTGTGCGGTTGTAGCCTCAATCTGGCGCGTCTCTGCCCGGGTCTTGTCAGTCTCGGCCCGGGTACTGTCCGTGTCGGCTTTTAGCTTCGTACGGGCAAGTAAAATACCTAGAAGAGTTGTGGCGGCTGTCAGTATTCCTGCGAGCGAGCCTAGAGCGATTTCCAGCCAAGTGTGAGGCATCGGGTTTGAGCCTTCCATCTCATTCTTAGGCCTCGCGCGATCGGTTGAGGGTCTTGTTAAGGTTGCAGACCAAGGTCTCTAACGTGCGCACGTCCGGGGGCAATGCTACGGGTAGTCTCCCATTGCCATTGAATCGCGAGGGGGCTTTGGCCTTCGGATAACTGGCACCCGGCTCATACTCCATGCTGCGCTCGGGCAATGGCGTGTTCAACGGCAAAGGCTTAACCATCCAGTATTGATCCTGGCACGCGGCATCCGCATCCGATTTAACCGGGTAGGCGCCCATATCCTCAAACCACTCGAAGGTCTGCGTTCCGTCTGGATGGATAGTTAGTTTAGCCGGCGCGGGGATGCCGACTCGCTTGCGAGAGAACCGAAGAAAGGGCAAGTAGACATGCTCAAGAAACCATTTCTGAAACTCTGAGGCGAATTCATCCAGGCCCGACCGCCATAGCCTAGTCAGGTATACGTGCTCACGTGGACTTAGCTGAGATGCAGCGCTCATGGCTCAGGCGGATTATTTACACTCCCGGGTGGCGGTGGTTCAAGGGGCGGTGGTTCGTTGGGCGTAGCGGGCGCATCGGCTGAACTACCGGACTGCTCATCGTTTTGGTCCTCGCCTTCGGGGGTTTCGTCTTCCATGTGTCTCTCCTTGAATCTATGGGGGTGTCGAATGTTCATGACTTGGATGACTTGGAGCCGGGTACTCGGATTTCACGAACGTTCCGCCGCTTAGCGTCTATCGCCCGGCATATTGAAACTACTCGTTACCTTTGTTGTGCGCCGCAGTCAAACCGATCGCGCCGGCTGTGGCCGCAATGCCAACGAGGACCGTTAGCGAGATGCTCGCGCTGGTGAACACTCCGCCGCTCGCCGCGAACAGCAGGAACGCACACACCTCAGAAAACAGAAACGCCAGCACTGGCAATGCAGCACCGGCAAACGGCAAAGGCGACATTTTCACCAAGTCAACGAGAATCTTCGCGAAGCCGGCAGCGGCTGCACCTTGGGTGACGATTTCAGCCGCGTTAATTGGATCTGCCATAAAGTTCTCCTCATCTCATCTTGTTTAGTCGTTTGTGCCCACAAGCACAGGTGTCTGCATGGCCGTAGAATCGATGTATGCCCCGATCCGTGTCACACTTCACAGTCCGACCCTCCCGCGCCTTGAAGCGCCAGACGATTGAGAATCTGAGAGTGTGGGTTGCGACTGGCATGAAAGATTTATCAAGGATAATCCCGCGAGTCGATAGCGAAACGATGGAGGTATGCCCGCGCTGATTTCAACTTTGTCTAATGGGATCATCATGTCTGGTGGAAGCTCCGGGCACGTCAAGATTTTCTGACCAAAATATTCGGTTTCGTTTGTCTCGTGCCTCTTCTGGCAGATTACACAATGCTCAATCATCGTTCGCCTTGTTATCCATAGGATAATTGGTTGCGGTCGCCGGTAACGCTCGCGGCTTTCGAGCTTATGAGGCTCGCGTGGGACTTCTCCACTACCCCGCAACAACCTTTGGAAAGGTCTACAGTTCAAGCCGGGAAGTCATAGACTGAACCGTGCTGATTAACTTTTCGAGGTAGAGCACCTTCGAGTGCAACACCTCCGCCAAAGGTACGCGGATCGGTTCAGGCTGCGATTGCGAATTCTCCCCCGCGACTTTGTGTTGCGCGAGCACCGGCTGAAGTCTTAGTTCAAGCTCACCGATTGACTTCTCAAGAACCTCGCATTGAATGCCGAGCCTTTCGCATTCACCTGGAACCTCTGCCATTCGCACCACCGGCTCTACTACTTGGCCTTGGTTGTAAGGTTGAGTTGACGGCATTCTTGATTGCTCCTTTTGAATTCTTAGAAGCGACTGAGGCCGGACTCGACACCGGCTTGGCCTATTCTGGCGACATCATACCTTGCGGTACTTGCAGTCCGCGCCTCTTCGAGCCATCGTCTTAGCGAACTTTTCAATCGTGTCCTTCCACGATGCTCAATCGCAGGGGAAGAGTATCACGGGAGGGAAATTAGCCGCAAGGTATTTCCAGACTTTTCTTAAGATTAACTATGACAAGATGGCGAAAAGGGTGGAGGACAAACTACACAAGAATTCTTAACGCATTTATTGTGTAGGTACACACAAAACAAGGGAATTATATTCTTTAGTTCCTTGCGCGGTAAAGTCAGTCAACTTGATTCTTTTCTTCCTCTATTTGCGGAGGCGGGGTAAAACCCTGACAGAGACAATCCTTCATCAGGCGAGTCTGTTTAGCAAGGTCGTGCATTCCGCGAATATGTCCGCAGTTGATGAAATTACATACCACGCTGTTTGCAATCCGCTCTTTCTGCACGTGGTAGGGGAACTTCGGGGCTGCCGAAAAACACCCTCGCGCATCTCCATGTAAATGCGACCCCTGAATATTCCAGCCACCATTTGCCGCTAAGTCGTCCATTAGCCGCTGCACCATCGGCCCCGGCCCATTGACTTGCAGGCTGGTGCGATACTCGCCGGTAGTGGCAAGTTCTCCTACGTCGTCGTGCAGTGCCCATGCCCACACAGCACCGCCCGGAATGAAAAGACCAGTCACGAAGATAAGTGGATGGCAGATCATGTCGTGTAGAAATAGAGCAGCGACTCGTTTGGTTTTTGTCATCTTTACCACCGCCGTTCTGGGCCGCAGACTCGGCACATTAGGCACATGGGAATCCCATCCGCACGTCCGGCCATCTTCCTGCCACAGCCTACACAGCAGCTTGAATCCTCATCGTAGCGGCGAAGGTCTTGATAGGGATCGTCGGCATCTGAGCCCTCGCGTCGATGCTCTAAGTCGGCCATTGCGTCTTTAGGGTATTGAACTGACATCACACCATGCTCCTTATCGAAAACTTGGCTCATCCCATCGTTCAAAGATTACGAGCGGCAGATTGTCGCTTTTACCCAAAAGAGCCAAGAACGGGTCACCATCAGGATTGTAGGTCACTTCATAGGCCGCTTCGTCGGCGACAACGAAGTTAAGAGTGGGACAAAGCTGCGTTATTTCCACAACCGTCTGTAACACAGGAAGCGGGATCAGTCGTTGGTAAGGCTCAGTCAGGATTTTCCGGGTTTCTTGGATGGTGCAGTTCTTCCAGTTGCTAGTCACACCCTTTCCTCTGTAGGTCTTTCCAATAACAATACCAGAGACGGTTAAGTCGGACGGGCGCAGGGGATGCCAGCCCCACCTGTGCTCCCATGTATATTTCCACTTATCAGTAATTTTCGGCTTGCCGAACTTTTCATCCATGTACGCTTCCACTTCTAACAGTGGGTATTCTCGTAGTCCCTTGCTCCGTAGGTACTCTCTTACTCTGTATAAAATTAGGGCGTCAGGCTCAAAGCCAATCTGCGCAGCAAGTCCGCTGTAACTGAGAATGGCTTCATTGTCGCCAGTCTGCTCAATGGGGTCACGTTCAATTTCAATCGTTGATGGCACGTTCATGGTAATCTCCCTTATAAGTCTCGGCGGTCTGGGTTGGCGCGAACCGGAAAGTCGCGCATTGATTCAACATAGCTAGACAATGCCGGATCAGCAATGCCGTGATCGGAGAGTACTTTTACGGCGTATTGAATTAAGGATTTTTGCTCGTCTATAGCCTCTAAAACATCCCAAGCAATATCTCCCGCGCTAATCTCCGTGACTCCCTGCGCGTCGCACAGTTCCAAGTTAAGACCGGGGGACGAGCGCAGTACTAGCCTGGTATCTTCGGAGTCGGTTACCTCCTGCAAAAGTCCTAAGTGTCGGGCGATTTCTACGAGACACTTCCGGTGATATTCGAGGTTGTCTTGCTCCCAGCAATTCATTTCGACTTCCTTTTTTGCTTGCGTTTCTTCGGCTTAGCTTTAGGCTTTGGATGGTAGGCCAAGACAATATCGGTTATCCGGTTTAGAGGCTCAGGAACCGGTTGCTGATTTGCGGCCTTGCTCATTGGGTAACCTCCGCAATCAGGTCTTTGTAGCACTCGCCCGTGACGATATTCCGAATTCTGTAGACACCACCTTTGATCACTGACGCCTCCTTTTGCCGCCATTCTTTAGCGCCGACTTGATGCGCGGGGACTCTTCGATTAATCTGCGAACGATGTAAGCCACCGAGCGTTCGTCTTCCCGGGCAAATCGCTTAATTAGTGAGCCAATTTCCGGCGAAACCCCCAGATCTCCAGTATAGTTCAACGGAGGATCGAAGTGCTGGATGTATGCGCATTCAGTCTCGTACCGTTTCCCGGACTCTTCGATTGCAAGCCATGCAATGAACGCCGTGCTTCTTCTGTGTGGGTGAACTCGCCATCGACCCCGGAGCGACCGCGAACTGCCGATATAGAGCACCTTGCTTCGCAGTGGATCGAGTGCGAAGTAAACGGCTGCACATTGCGGTAACTCCGCTCGTTTGGCTACTGAGACGAAGGGCAAAGCCTGAATGTCGTCTATCTTTTTAATCTTGGGCTCCGTCATTTATCCCTACCGTTCTTGCGCATTTCGGCCTTTAACCTTGGCGACTCTTTAATTAGAATTTCCACGGCCTGCGCGGGCTTCCACAATCCATCACTGGCGATCTTTTCAATGGCCCGCTTCACGGCTGGCTCTACGCGGCATCCTATATGTACTTTTTTACCTGGAATTAGTTTGCGTCCCATGCCGCCGCAGAATAGCGACTTACTTTTCGTTTGTCAACAACGAAATAAAAGTTGACAGCATATTTTTTCTATGCTCTACTCCCTTTCGCTATGAAACACCGACGTTCAGCCACAATCCAGAATCAAGAGCCTGCGCTTAGCAAGTCTGCAAAGATGCTGCTCTGGTTTTTGGTGTTTGTGATCGCTGTGGCGTACTGGGTAGTCTGGTGGTATTTCGGTCTTGATTAAAAGGCGCAAGGCGGCGCGCGCTGCTTTTCAACAGTTGTTATTTCAAAGACAGAATGGAGAGTGCTCTTATGCAAACCAAGAACGAAAAGCGGCTCAGCGCAATCGAGCGAATACAATCCACCATTGCCCGCAACGAACAACGGGTAGCCGAACTACATCGCCTGATAGCCGTGACCGATAACACGAGCGAATCCGTGGATATTTTGAAATCATATGACACCAGCGTCAACGAAACTCGGAAGAGATTGATCGGTGTTTTCACGCGCAAGAACCAGCAACACGCCATCGTGATTGAGAACACCAAAAACAACATCGCTCTAGGGGTCCGCTAATGAAGTGCGCCATCTGTGGATCATGTACTGAAGGCTCGCGTGGGCCTGCAAGCAATTATCTCAGGCCTCTATGTTCCATCTGCGCTGAGAAGCTTGACAACGAGCTGCTTCAACAATGTGTGGCTCAGTCGCGCCAGATGGATCAAGTGTTCGATCTTCTGGTGAACCCTCGGCCAGTGATTGAGATAGGAGAGGTGCAATGATCGACCTGTCAGTAAAGTTTAGTCGGGATCGCTTGAGCGAGTTTGCCGCAGAGATGCAAAAGATATCCGCTCGAATTGGGTTCCGCGTTTCTGCTCGGGGCTGGTGCTATCTCTTGGAGCAGGCGCGGATGATCAATAAAGATGAATTCGACAAGGCTGAAAACCTGATTAATAAGTGTCGCCGCGAGGGTTTACTTCCCGTAGACTTTGTGGCCGAAGAAGACTCGCGCGCTTTTGTTGGGGTTGAGATAGGCACTGATGGCACCGTAAAAAGCGTTCTCAAGTGGATGCTTGGCGACGTGCTCACCGAGCATCGCTATTATACCCCCGATTGGTGGGATGGCGAAGATTACTATATCCAGATGCTTGTCGAGAAGATCGACCTGAAGACTCTGTTTGAACCAATCACCAGCGAATATCATATTCCAATCGCAAACTCTAAGGGCTGGTCCTCAATTCTACAGCGTGCTGAATACGCTCGGCGTTTCAAAGAAGCTGAGGCGCGTGGTCTGCAATGCGTTTTGCTCTATTGCGGAGATCACGATCCTGATGGTCTACGGATTTCAGACACCCTTAAAAAGAATCTTGAGCAGGTCGCTGAAGTTGAGTGGGCCGATGGTGAGAGTGGATATGATCCTATTGAGTTAGAGATCGTTCGCTTCGGCCTGAACTACGACTTCATCACGGAAAATAGCTATACCTGGATCGACAATCTCATCACAGGCTCTGGCAAGAATCTAGCGAGTCCGCACCATCCTAATTACAAACTACCGTATGTCCAGAGATATCTAAGCGACATCGGGCCTCGCAAGTGCGAAGCGAACGCAATCGTCACGACGCCAGACGCGGCACAGGAACTGGCCAGAAGTGCGGTCGAGTCGATCATTGGCGAAGACGCTCGCGAACGCTTTGCGGAAAAGCGCAGGGTAGTCAAGAAGCGGTATGCGGCACTTCTCCTAAAAACCGGGCTTGCCAAATCAATTGAGAGGGTCATCAAAAGCAAGGATGAAGAGGACAATTTCTAATGACCCTGGCAGCAGATCATCTACACGCGGCCATATTTGGATCGCACTTGCATACGCACTGTGCTACCTGTGGTCAGTCTTTCAACTGCTCTGATCCATATTGCCATCCAGGTGAGAACCGAGAATGCGTCCTATGTGCGTGGAATCGTGATGTGATGAGGTTGAGGAGCGTGGCTCTTTGAGTGAATCCCCGACTCGTGTCTTTAAGTGGGCCGGGAGTGTGGCGGGTGCGGAACGCAGAGGGCGATGAGGCTACTTGCCCGATGACGAACGATTACCATCGACGCGCACGTTCGGGGATTCACTGAGGGAGTTACGGAGAATGAGATGTCAGCAGACCTAAAGAGTCAACGATCATTTGAAGCCTTCTCGGTTCACCAGAGGGCGGACAATGAATTATTGTCTGCGGCTCACGAAGCGTCAGAAGCAATAGAGCGCGAGGAGATGCTCTACATCGAGAACGAGCGTGTTATTCGCGAGCATCGCAACCGGGCAGATACGATTGAGGCTAGTGTCGCCGCCCAGGTGAGTCGTGAGAAGGATGAGGAGACTGGCAAGGTAGCGTACTCCAACGACACACTTCGCAAGGCAGAAGTAGCGATGAGACTCAATGGCGATAATGCCCATAGAGATGCTGTGCGAGCTTTCGCTGAAGCAGAGGGTGAACAAAGGATTCGCCGGGTACGGATTGAGAAACTCACTCGCGATTATAATCTAGCCCGCCTCTCGTTTGAGGCTTTGACTTTAGGAAGGAGGGAACGATAAATGGGAAGAGAGATTAAACGAGTTGCGTTGGATTTTGACTGGCCTCTCAGCAAGGTCTGGAAGGGTTTTCTTAATCCGCACCATGGCGCGAACCATGATTGCCCCGACTGTGAAGGATCGGGGTCGAGCCCGGAAGCGCGACACATGAAAGACCAGTGGTACGGCAATGCCCACTTCCGTCCTGAGATGACCGGGAGCACGTCGTTTACACCTGAGCATCCGGTTGTTAAGGCGTTCGCTACGCGCAATGTCGGGAACGATGCGGCATTCTATCGAAATTTTCACAGCACCAGAGATCAGGATGAGTTGATCTACAAGGAATCACTGCGACTGCTCACCCACTGGAATGCCTTGTGGTCGCACCACCTTGACGCCGATGACGTTCAGGCTTTGGTTGACGCTGATCGCCTTTGGGATTTCACTCGCAATCCGCGCACCCCTGAGCAGGAAGAGATCGTGCGTCAGAAGATGGCTGATGGCGGCAACTCGTGGCTACCCGAAAACAATGGCTATGTCCCAACACCGCAAGAAGTCAACGAATGGAGCATTGGAGGATTTGGACACGATTCAATAAATCAATGGACAGTGGTGTCCGCCAAGTGCAAGCGGCTTGGTATCAATGATACGTGCGTCACATGCAAGGGAGAAGGGTCGTATTGGGATTCGCCCGAGGCAAAGATTACCGCCGAGACGTGGGAGCCTGTAGAGCCTCCCGCCGGGGAAGGTTGGCAGTTATGGGAGACGGTCAGCGAGGGATCGCCAGTATCACCAGTGTTCGCCACTGAGGAGCTATTCATTCGCTACCTTGTCAGCCAGGGATCGACTGAGCACGCCGCACGAGAATTCACCAAGGCCGGATGGTGCATGTCCGGTGTTTCAGTGGGTGGTAAGTTCGCAAGCAATTTGGATGCGTTTGATCTTGTTAAATGATCGGCACAGGCAAAACATCAAAGGTCAGCCCGCATATAGAGAAGCGGTCGCAGAGCATGGTGGTCGAGAGACTAGATGCGACAACCTTTCGGATTATCCCGAGTGAACCGGGAAAGCGAAATAGAATCGTGAAGTTCCACTACGACGAGAGCGATGCGGACGCGGGAATTGAGTGCTTCGAGCAGAGCACGGGAGTCGGGTGCCCCGCTAATGATCACGGGATGCTATGTGCCCACATCCACAGGGCCATAGAAGAGTTACTACGACAGAATGAAGAATAGGAGAAGATGATGCAAAATCTTTACACCGAAATTCCTGGGGACATTCGCGCTCTTCAAGAGAATCCGCCAAAGCCGATGGTCGCTTTTCATAATAGCCCTGAGATTAAGGAGTTCTATCTCGGACGGGTGAGCGATCACGCACAACAAGATCAGATCATACACGGGACGTATTGGAAGAATGGCCGTGGCTGCGGAATCGGATGCACGATTCACAGCGATCAGCACTCTGCTTACGAGACTGAGTTAGGGTTACCAAGGTGGCTGGCGCGACTCGAAGACGGGATGTTTGAGGCGCAATCGAATGGCGACAGTCAGACGTTTCCCATAAGGTTTCTTTCGGTCATTCCCGTAGGGGCGAACACGGAGTTGATTAAACTTCCGTTTCTCGCGTGGCTTATGGACGATCCCACTGTCGGACTCGCATCCCAAACTAAAGATACTGAAATCACAGCACTCGCCCTTGAGGTTGCGGCCAAACTTCGCGCTGGCGAAATCGCGGGCGACGCTGCCGACGATCTCACCAATCGGTTACGCGCCGCTTGGTACGCTAGGG